>OQWI01000247.1_pt1 | contig 25650 bp, 29 predicted proteins | sample 1691551 | NCBI WGS metagenome assembly OQWI01 (sample SAMN03418259, study PRJEB22391) | human gut metagenome | biome: human-gut; feature: organic feature; material: feces | host: Homo sapiens | place: Tanzania | collected 2013-01
TCTTATGTAAGAACTTAAGTTAGAATCATGAATATAATCAAAACAAATATTGAAGGCGTACTCATTATAGAGCCACGCCTCTTCCGCGATGCTCGTGGTTACTTCTTCGAGAGCTTCAGCGAGCGAGAGTTTGAAGAGAAGGTCTCTCCTATCCTGGGCCACAGTGTTCACTTCTGCCAAGACAACGAGTCCATGAGTAGCTATGGCGTGATGCGAGGCTTGCACTTCCCGCGCCCACCTTATACACAGAGCAAGCTGGTACGCTGCGTAAAAGGTAGAGTGCTCGATGTTGCAGTAGATATTCGCAAAGGCTCCCCTACTTATGGTGAGCATGTGGCAGTAGAGCTGACAGAAGACAATCATCGCCAGTTCTTCATTCCAAAAGGCTTTGCCCATGGTTTCGCTGTTCTCTCAGAAACTGCAGTCTTCCAGTACAAGTGCGATAACTTCTACCATCCAGAGGCAGATGGAGGCATCAGCATCCTCGACGATACCCTTGGTATTGATTGGAAAATCCCAACCGAGCATGCCAATCTCTCAGAGAAAGATACGAAGCATGCCATGCTGAAAGATTTCGATTCACCATTCGACATCAATGTAGATTTGTACAAGTAACTGTTCCTCATTTACCGTTTGATGAAGTATGAAAAAATGAAAGTACTTACGAAGCCCGATGAAACAGCCTTCGTAGCCCATTGAAAGTACTTACGATGCCTCTCGAAGGTATATGCGTAATCTGCGCCATCTGCGTGCGATTAAGACATTTAGCAAAAACTCCCCCAAAAATTTGGCAGTTTCACAGAAAAACCTTATATTTGCACAATAATTTTAAAAGTAGGAGGTTAATATGGATACATTGAATAAAGATTTTTGGGAGAAGCGTGATGCTGCGATGAAAAGATTCATGGCATCAAAGGAAAGAAAAAGAAAGCGTATGGCAGAGTTAGAGCAGATGCTCCGTCAGGATTATCTAGCTCGCACTGGAGAAGAACCAAAGTTTGTAAATGTTTGGTGACATGAAACAGCTTTCTTTGCAAACAATCAATGCCTCTTCGCCGTATGATGTTATGATGGTAAATTCAAATACTTATCGTTTCGTAACAGATTATAGTGTTGAGATTGCTATTAGCTTTGATCTTGATGACTTGCTGGAGCATGGCGAGGCATATATGTTTAATATCACGAATGTGAACAAGCAGCGTTCACCTCGTGATATGAAGGTAAGAGATACTGTAATTGCTATCATTGACAATTTCTTTGAGACAAACGAGTTTGCTCTCCTTTATATATGTGAAACAGGCGATAGAAAGCAAGCAATGCGAAATCGCCTGTTTGATTCTTGGTTTGCTTATGCTAATGGCAAAGAACAATATGTCATTATGGTTGCTAATATCCAAGACTTAGAAGGAGTAGATAATTATGCAGCAATGATTCTAAGAAAGGATAATCCGCATTTTGTAGATTACGTTTCAGAATTCAACAATACTGTCAATATGTTTATGTTGAAGCCCGAACATTAGCCAGCCGGTCTCATTAATAAGGAGATCATATTATGAACATAGAAGAAAAAAAGGCAGATTTTATGCGTCGCTTCAAGGCTTCTAGGGAGCGAAAGGCAGAATACATAGCACAAATGGAAAAGCGTATGCGTGATGACTATCGCCGCAGAACCGGTAAGGAAGCAGAATCATTTTGTGTGTTGTTATAATAAAGAAATGTTTAGTCATAAGCCAAGTATAGGTTGACAAATACAATATTCCTCATTCGAGTGGCGACAAGTGCAGAGCGATACTGCAATGAGGAACAAAACATAAAATCATGAAATCTTATTTCTCAATCAAGCCAGGAGCAACCTTCTTTTTGGGTAGCTCCCGCACCCTCGTCTATCATAAAGACGATGTCGAGATCATTTACAAGACCAAGACACCATCCGGCAAAACCTACTATGCCCATGTCTATTTGATGTTGGGCGGAGAAAACTCCGTTACTCTTTATGCCGACTGGGGTGATTACTTTTTGCATCTTTCAAGCATCAAAGACCAGGAGCATTTCTTTGGTATAATGAAGCGTCCCTGCCCCACCTTTGTTCAGATATGGCAGAGCGAGCATCCCGACAATATATTCGTTATGTCAGCCAATGCCGGTCAAACCATGGGCTTAGGAATGGATATCGAGAACGTAGATTATCGCAATCTTGCTCCAACGTCTCTTCCTTTCCATCCGTTGGTAGAGATAGGCTTACGCAAGTTCCTCGATGCCAACAACGATTTATATTTAGAACTCAATTCCCGCTGCCCCTTGAAGCTCTGGAAAGACCGTTTGGTAGCTGTATGGGGCCAAGAAACATTATAAAGTTATGATTGCAATTCCAAATAAGAACTTCACAGCTGATAGCATCCGCTTGGTTCAGCTACTCAATAGCACAACGAAAGTCAACATGCTGAAAGCATGTGACAAGCTCGACCTATACGTAAGTCCCAACTTGAAGAAAGATGAGACAGCCAGGCGTATAGCCCAGGAGATGTTGGATAACCCAATAGAGATTTTGAGCCGTTTGAACAAGCAGGAACTCCAGATAGTAGATGAATTTGTAAAAGGCGATGCCAACACCTATGTGGTACGCAAGATGCGCAAGACCCAGTACAAACTCCAGAAGCTATTCTTAGTAGCAACCTACGAGGATAAGGAGAACCAGGAATGGCACATGCTCATGCCATCAAAGTTAACCAAAACCTTATCCACCAGCCTCAACTTCTATTTGGATATGGCAAACAAAGGCATTAAAGCCCCATCTGCCAAGCAACTCCGCATGATGTCCGCCTTAGGTCAATTCTTAGGTGAAAAAGAACTTTAATGATTTGTCATTAAAAAGCAAAAAGTCAATTTATAGATAATTTATGGTATTCAATAACATTGACGATATGTTTATGTTAAATCTAGATTATTAAATAAGTTTTATTATGTCATTACTTGAAGATATAACAGAAAAACGTAAAGATATTCATGCTGATAGCTATGACATGTCTGTAGGTGAAATTATCAATATGTATAAAGACGGTGATTTGGATATTCATCCTGAATTTCAACGTTTTTTTAGATGGTCTGATTCTCAGAAGACTCGTTTGATAGAATCTTTATTGCTTAACATTCCAATTCCTCCCATTTTTGTATCACAGAGGATAGATGGAGTATGGGATGTCGTCGATGGCTTGCAAAGATTGTCATCTATATTCCAATTTGTAGGTATTTACAAAGATGAAAATGGTTCCGTTATGCAGCCTTTAGTTTTGGAGGGTACTAAACTTTTGCCGAATTTAAATGGGAAAAAGTTTGATGATTCAAATGAGGATATCTCCTTTTCTCCTGCAGAACAAAGATATTTGAAGAGAGCCAAGATTAGTTTTAATATATTGTTGACAGAAAGTGATCAAAGTAGCAAATACGAATTGTTTCAACGATTAAATACTGGTGGTACTGCTTTATCTGATCAAGAAGTTAGAAATTGTATCATGGTTATGACAAATCCGGAATTGTTTAACCAATTGTCTTCTTTGTCTAACTCGACTGATTTTGTGAATACAATAAGTATTAGTGACAAACAGCATGAAGAACGTTATGATATGGAATTAGTGACTCGTTTTGTTTGTTTAAGACACACTGATATTGAGACTGTTAAGAGAGTGAATGACTTTGGTGATTTTCTAGATGATCGTATTGTTGAACTTTTTAATTCACAAGAAATAGATTGGGAGAAAGAGTTCTCGATTTTTAATCGAACATTCCATACAATCAATGATGCGTTGAATGATCAGGCGTTTTGTAAGTACATGCCAGAGAAACAACGTTTTAGAGGCGGCTTTAACATTGGTGCTTTTGAAATAATTGCAATAGGTTTAGGATGGATAGATGGTAATGTTCCTGATAATTTTGATTTGCAAGAAAAAGTAAAAGCTTTATGGGTGAAGATTGCACATGATAATTTGTCATGGAGCGGTAATAATGCTTCTGGTCGTTTGGGTAAAACTTTAGAATTAGCAAAATCTTTCTATGAAAATTAGAACGAAGACAGATTTATTGGATAGGATCGATAAGGATAGTGTATGGAGAAAACGTGAAATAATTAATCTCCAAGGCACAGTCCTTAGGAATACTAATAATAAAAAGGTTATGCCGATATTAAAATCTTTAGTTTTGGTATCATATTCTCATTGGGAAGGTTTTGTAAAAGCGACTTCTAGTTTTTATCTTAGTTTTTTGCAGGTACAGTCTTTTCCAAGTAACCAATTGTCTGTTCGTCTTTTAAGTTCTCTATATTTTTGGAATGATCAAAAAAAGCCGAAGAAAGCTCAAGATTCAATTTCTAGATATGAGGACTTGATTAAAGGAAATCAAAGAGAGTTTTCTTTTTACATAGATGATATGTGTAGTACTGAGAGTAATCTGAATTATGATGTATTATCAAAAATTATGTCTAGTATAGGTTTAGATAGCACTTCATTCTTGCTAGAGAAACCATTTATAGATGAAAGGTTACTCAAGTTTAGAAATAAATTTGCACATGGTGATTATTCTTATGATGGTGAAATGAATATAAATGAGGCTATTGAAATTTCTAAGAAAGTTTTAGAGCTTATGACTATGTTCAAAACTGAGTTAGAGAATGCGATTGTTGCAGAAAGTTTTAGGCGGTCCCATCCCGCAAAAACTGGCGTAGACCTTTGATGGTCCGCCAACCTTAGAGCGTAGCGGTTCCGAGCACCGAGTAGGGCGGTTACATCCTTCCTTCTGAGGAGGAAGGCTTGGTTAGAGGTGGAGCTCCCTTTGGCTAAAGGGAGACGGAGGGATTCGAAAAATCTTATTATAAGAACAAAAGTTAAAACAATGAATATAATCAAAACAGAAATAGAAGGCGTGCTCATAATAGAGCCACGCCTCTTCCGCGACTCTCGTGGTTACTTCTTCGAGAGCTTCAGCGAGCGAGAGTTTGAAGAGAAGGTCTCTCCTATCCTGGGCCACAGTGTTCACTTCTGCCAAGACAACGAGTCCATGAGTAGCTATGGCGTGATGCGAGGCTTGCACTTCCAGCGTCCACCTTACACACAAAGTAAGCTGGTACGCTGCGTAAAAGGTAGAGTGCTCGATGTAGCAGTAGATATTCGCAAGGGCTCCCCTACTTATGGCAAGCATGTGGCTGTAGAACTGACAGAAGACAATCATGTCCAGTTCTTCATTCCAAAGGGCTTTGCCCATGGTTTCGCAGTTCTCTCAGAGACAGCTGTCTTCCAGTACAAGTGTGATAACTTTTATCATCCTGAGGCAGATGGAGGTATCTCTATCCTCGATGACACCCTCGGTATTGATTGGAAAATCCCAACAGAACATGCCAATCTCTCAGAGAAAGATACGAAGCATGCCATGCTGAAGGATTTCGATTCACCATTCGACATCAATGTAGATTTGTATGGACATGAATAACAGATAATACATGATAATTTTACCAGATATAAAAAATTTTGATTCCAGCATACGCTTGGTGCAACTCGTAGGAGGTGTAACGGCTACAACTATTACTGCAAAGTTGATAGCTTCAGAACAAGATTTAGAAGATGCAAAGTCGTTTACAGTTATATTGGATAAGTTGTTTAAAACAACTTTTGATGCAACTAAAACTTGGAATTTACGTTTGACAGATTTTTGATTCAAACATTTTTGCATGTAATGAATGAAATATGTCTAATTGTAATAAAGTGTCTACAATATGAAACAGAATTATAACAAACAAATAAAATTAGTCTGTGCTACTTGCGGCTCTGGTGACTTCTTCGATAAGGATGAAGATACTGGGGTGATTACATGCAAGAAGTGTAATCGTGTTTACTATGGAGGCTATGATGAGATTGTTGAATTAAATCAACAGCAGATAGGAGCTGAGATAGAAAATATGAAGCAGGAAGTACAGCAAGACTTATTGAGAGACATAAACAATATTTTTAAGAAATCAGGACTTAAACTCAAATAATATGGAGTCATTTTCAAATGCAAATTGGATAGCCTTTGCTAGTTGCCTTATATCTTTGATAGCTTTGGTTAAGTCTTTCCTGACAGATAAAAAAGCTAAAAGGCTAGACCTCTTGCTGAAACAGCAACAGCTTCAAAAGCATGATAAGGAGGAGGAAGAAAGTAAAAAGGCTGATGTAGAAGTAAATGTTGTTGAGATGCCAAAAGGCAGTAATAATAGGCTTAGGTTTTATAACAAAGGTAAAGCGATTGCTTATCATGTGATGTTTACAATACCTTCAGACCTTGATGACAAGATTGACTTATTTATGCCCAAGGATTATTTACCTTTCCCGAAGTTGTTGCCACAGCAGAGTTTTGACGTCGTATATATGGACTTCTCTGATGCTCCCCATCAAACAGTGAAGCTAACTTGGGATGATGATTTCGGCAAGGAGAGAAGTAAGGAGATGGTTGTGGATATGTAAATCTCTGATGCTTAAGTGGAATGAGAATACAGTATTGGTTTAACAGAAAATATGAAGTTAAATTATGGCAAGAGAACATTTTTATAAATATCGTAGCTTGACAAATCTTCGTTATTTCTTGGATATCCTCATCTATAAAAGGTTGTATATGGCAACTTATAGTGAGTTGAATGATCCTATGGAGGGGGCTTTTGTGATAGCTGGTGACAGGCGTAACATAGATTATGATTGGCTCCGACTTCTTAGAACAGAGAAAAATGATTTACGTATCTGTTCGTTATCAAGAAGTTATAAAAGCATTTTGATGTGGGCTCATTATGCAGACTCTAATAAAGGTTGTTGCATAGAATGCGAAGTTACTTCTTCTCCCAATATGATAGAGGAGGTTCCTGTGGAATATCATCAAGAGATCGACCCAATTGGTAATTTGGATGTTGTTCAAGCAGCAAAAAGGGTTTTATCTCGAAAACTTAAATGTTGGAAGTATGAAGATGAAGTGCGATATTTGAAGAGGGTTCCTATAGATTCCAAGAAAACCAAGTTTTTAAACATCAAGATTCATCGTATTTATTTAGGTATAAATATATCCCAAAAAGACAAGACTTTTTATAAAAATTTGATTCAGTCTATAGATGATTCAATAGAGGTTGTATCTATGGATAAGGAAGATTTGGAATATTGATTCATCTATTTTAAACAAAATATACTATCTATGAAAGTAGTACTTTTAGCAGGAGGCTTTGGCACTCGCATAAGTGAGGAAAGCCAGTTTAAGCCTAAGCCAATGATTGAGATTGGCGGAATGCCAATTCTTTGGCATATTATGAAGGAATATTCATATTATGGGCACAATGAATTTATCATTTGTGCAGGTTACAAACAGGAATACATTAAGGAATGGTTCTCTAATTACTTCCTCCATAACAGCGATGTGAGTTTCGATTGGCGGAATGGAGGTAATGAGGTGACAATTCATCACAGCGAGTTAGAGCCTTGGAAGGTTACAGTTGTTGATACTGGTTATAATACGATGACAGGTGGTCGTATCAAGAGAGTCCAGAAGTATGTGGGTAATGAACCTTTCTTCATGACCTATGGCGATGGCGTTTGTGATGTAGATATCGATAAACTCTTGAAGTTCCATCAGTCACATGGCAAGATTGCTACCCTTACAGCTGTTAAGATGAAACAGGAGAAGGGTGTACTCAATATTGGTGGTGATAATGCAGTCAAGTCCTTCCGTGAGAAGAATATCACCGATGGTGCACCTATCAATGCTGGTTATATGGTTTTGCAGCCGGAAATCTTTGATTACCTTACAGGTGATGATTGTGTTTTCGAAAAAGCCCCATTGGAACAATTGGTAAAAGAAGGTCAACTGATGTCATACGTCCATGAAGGATTCTGGCAGTGTATGGACAATATCCGCGAGAAGAATATGTTGGAGAAGTTGTTGGAAACCAACACGGCTCCTTGGAAGAAATGGGAAAGAGAAGTCCCAAAATCATCAATTTTATAAAACAATAAAAATAAATAATATGGCATTTAATAACGTCTATAAAGGAAAGAAAGTATTGATTACAGGCAATACAGGTTTTAAAGGTTCATGGCTTTCAACATGGCTCACTATGTTGGGTGCTGAGGTATACGGCTATTCTATTGATGTGCCTTCAGAACCAGGAATGTTCAATGTATGTAAATTGAATGATAAGATTCATCATAAGTTTGGAGATATCCGTGATAAAGAGGCTATGAACGCTTATGTTCAGGAAGTGAAGCCTGACTTCATCTTCCATTTGGCAGCTCAAGCATTGGTATTGACATCATACAAAGATCCATTTGATACAATGACAACAAATGTGATTGGTACAACATCAGTACTCGAAGCAATCAGAAATATTGATTGGAATTGTACATGTGTTCTCATCACTTCTGACAAGGCTTATAATAACGTAGAATGGATCTGGGGCTACCGAGAGACTGATGAGGTTGGTGGTAAGGATGTTTACTCTGGTTCAAAGGGTGCAGCAGAATTAGCAATCCGTTGCTATTGGTATTCTTTTATTCAGAACATGCCAAATATCAAGATGGGCGTAGCTCGTGCCGGCAATGTCATCGGTGGTGGTGATTGGGCTAAAGACCGTATCATCGTAGATTGTGTTAAGGCATTCTCTAAGGGAGAAACTGTTGAAATCCGTTGTCCTAAGGCTACCCGTCCTTGGCAGCATGTATTGGAACCTCTGAGTGGTTATCTTACTTTGGGACAATATCTCTATGAGAATAAGTCTGAGAATGGAGAGGCTTATAATTTTGGTCCTCGTGCAGAACAGACAAAGACAGTGTTCGAATTGACGCAGGATTTGGCAGAAGAGTGGGGATTGGATAAAGAGAAGGCTTCTAAGCTGACAGGTAATGTACCATTCAAGGAGGCTACCCTTTTGAAATTGAACTGTGATAAGGCTCTTGCTTATCTCAATTGGCATTCTACTTTGCATTATGAGCAGTGTATACATATCATTGCTGAGTGGTATAAAGCATTCTATGAGGGGAATAATGTTGATATGTATGAGTTGACTCAGAAGCAGATTGAATATTATACAAAAGAAGCAGAAAGTCAGAACTTAAATTGGACTAAATAATATGATAGAAGGAGTAGAATTACATCCGATGAAGCACATTGCTGTTCCTAAGGGTGATATATTTCATGCCATTCATTGTACAGATGAAGGATATGCTGGTTTTGGAGAAGCTTACTTCTCTGAAATCAAACAAGGCATGGTGAAAGGCTGGAAACGCCATAATCGTATGGTGCTGAACATCGTCGTTCCTGTTGGTGCTGTTAAGTTTGTTGTTTACGATGATCGTGAAGGCAGTAAGACAAAAGGACAGTTTGAGGAGATTATCCTTTCACCAAAGGATAATTATCAGCGATTAACGGTTCAGCCAGGTCTTTGGATGGCTTTTGCTGGAGCAGGTGAGGGCACATCTATGTTGATGGATATTATACCGGAAATCCATGATGATTCAGAGGCATCAAGAGTTGATTTGTCAGAGATTCCTTATAAATTCAACGTATGAGAATATTGATTACTGGAGCTACAGGCTTCGTTGGTCAGAACCTCATGCTGATACTAATGAATAAATGTCCTGAAACTGAGATTCTATTGCTTTGTCGAAATCTAGAGAAGGCAATGGGAATGTTTTCTGATAAGAAACTTGTTATTGCTGAAGCAGAAGCTTGGGAGAAGGTGAAAGCTTTTAATCCCGATATTGTTCTTCATTTAGCAAGTCTTTCTACTTCTCGCAATGATTCGGATATTGTAAAGCCCCTGCTCGATTCAAATATCCTATATGGTGTCCGTCTGTTGGATGCCCTAAAGGAATGTAGCAACTTAAGACTTTTTGTCAATACAGGAAGTTTTGCTGAATATAGATGGGGAGGTGAATCAATCAACGATGCTTATCTCTATACGGCATCCAAGAGTGCTTTCAGAGTCTTTGTGGATTATTACTCCCAGTTGACTGGTTATAAGTACATCAATATTATCCCTTATACCATCTATGGTGGTAAGCCAACCATCAAGAGATTGATGGACTATATCCTGGAGTCGATGGATTCAGATGCCCCTGTAGATATGACAGCTGGAGAACAAATCCTTGACTTTACTCATGTGGATGACTTATGTGATTTCTACGTTCATGTAGTAACTCACGTAAACGACTTGGAGCAAGTTAAGAATGGGGAGAACTTCCAAATTGGTACAGGAAAGGGAACCTCAATACGTGAGCTTGCTGCAATGATGGAGGAAGTATATGGCAAGAAGTGTAATATCAATTGGGGCGGTCGCCCTTATCGAGATAGAGACACGATGCATGCTGTTGCCTCTATAGCAAAGAACATAGAATTACTTCATTGGAAAGCAAAGATACAGTTGAAGGACGGTATTATAAAAATGAAAAATCATAAGTATGAATAATACAGTTATACTTGGTGCAGGTATCGCAGGACTCGGTGCTGCCTATGCGTGCAAAAAGAAGGGGTTGCAACCAATCGTGTTGGAGAAGGATGCAACTTTTGGTGGATTGTGCGGTTGCTTTACTATCGATGGATTTACTTTCGATCGGTTTGTGCATCTGTCTTTTGCAAAAGAAGAGGAGGTCTTGAAGATTTTCAATACTTCAGCAGGTGATATCATCACGCATATTCCAAATCCTTATAACATCTACAATAGAACGTGGATTAAGCATCCTGCTCAAAACAATCTCTTCCCATTGGATGAAGAGGAAAAGAAGAAAATCATCGATGACTTCTTAGCTCGTCCAAAGGACGTAGATATGTCAAAAATCGAGAACTATGAGCAATGGCTAAGAGTTCAGTTTGGCAATTACTTTGCAGAGCACTTCCCAATGGTTTACACCAAGAAGTATTGGATGTGTGAGGCGAAAGACTTGGAGACGAAATGGGTAGGTCAAAGAGTTTATCAGCCTTCTGTGGAAGAAGTGATACAAGGCTCTAAAACTGCAGATACCCCTGTCACCTATTATGCCAAGGAGATGCGTTACCCAAAGACTGGCGGGTATAAGCATTTCTTCAGTTCCTTGAAAGAAGGTTCAGACATCCGCTACAATCAAAAAGTTGTAGCTATAGATACCGATAAGAAAGAGGTGAAGACAGAGGACGGCACTGTTTATCCATACGCTCAGCTCTATTCATCAATACCATTGCCAGAGTATGCCCATATGCTGAATAATATCCCTAGCGATGTAAAAGAGGCGATAGCAAAGTTGAAATGTACTTCAGGTTATCATGTCTCAATAGCTTTGAAGACCAAGAACATTCCTCCATATTTGTGGTGGTATATTTATGATGAGGACATTTTGGCAGCAAGAGTCTATTCTCCATCCTTGAAGTCTCCAAAGAACGCTCCGGAAGGTTGCTCTTCTCTTCAGATGGAAGTATATTGCAAGGAAAGCGAGTATACGGAGCAGCAACTGATGGATGGTACAGTTGGTAAACTTGTGGAAATGGGACTAATCCAGCAAGAGGATGTCCTCTTTACTCATGTAGGTTTTGAAAAATATGCCAATGTTATCTTCGACCATCATATCTATGCTAACAGAGAAGTGGTAAGAGACTACTTGAAGTCTGTAGGAATAGTTCCTATGGGACGATTTGGAGAATGGGGATACCTTTGGAGTAACCAAAGTTTATTGAGTGGAATAAACGCTGTGTAAGTATTTCGCTAACAAACTATTGTAAATTAATAAAATCGTATATGGAAAGTAATATACTATTATCATATATCCTACCGTGTTATAATACAGGTAAGTATGTAAAAGAATGTATTGAAAGTTTATATAGGCAAAACATGAATGTTGGCAGTTTTGAAGTTATAGTTGTAAATAACGCAACTTTGGACGATACTGAAGAAATTGTATATTCTTTAATGAATATCTATAAGAATGTTGTATACGTAAAGTTGGATGAAAACATTTGTTCTGGAGGTGCTTATAATTCAGGCTTGAAGGTCGCAAGAGGAAAATACATACAATTTGTAGATTCTGATGATTTCTTGAAAGATAGTGTAATGGGAGAATTAGTGGATAAGATGGAAAAAGAGAATTTAGAAATGCTTTACCACAACATTGATTCTTTCTGTGATGTACGGACATTGACTCATGAAGACAACTTGGATTATAATGGAAATATACTAAAGCCCATATCGAGAACAACAGGTTATGGCTTTATGCATCAGGTCTTGGAACAGTTGGATTTTAATAAGATGCCAGTTCCTGCTTATCGTAAACTTATATTAAAAGACTTTTTGTTAAACAATAAACTGTTTTTTACTCCAACAACAATAGGGTGCGATTATTTACATAACGCTCAATGTCTTTTGTTTGCTAACAGGGTGGCTTTGATACCAAAAAGTATATATATGTTTAGATATAATCCAAATGGTGTTACAAAGTCTAAATTAAATTCAGCGAAGATTATTTTTGGGTTGAACAATTATTCTTTAGCTTATAACTTTGTAAATCGAGTTTGCAAAGATGAGATTATCAAAAAGTGTTATCAGGAAAACTTAATAAGTCTTATTAATGCATATATAGGTGCTATGAAATATTTGGATTGGCAATCTAAAAAACAAGTGTATTCAAAAGTAGTAGATTTTAATCTGTTAAAAGAACTCTCTAAAGGAGTTTTGAACAGAATGATTATTAGTACTCCTGTTATTAATAAGTTCTTGCCAACTCATATGCTTTTTAATGCAATTCACTTAATTAGACGTTAATAAACGATGTCGTTAGTTAAAAATTTCTTCTACAATTCTGCCTTAACGGTTTCAACGTATATTGTAAATTTTATAGTATTTACTATCATTTCGCGAACGTTAGGTGTTGAGAATATTGGAGTGATTAGTTATGTTGATAATATAATTAATTATTTTGTCCTATTTTCCTCCTTAGGCATTAGTACTGTTGGGGTTAGGGAAATCGCTGCAACAAAGGGAGATAAAAAGGCATGCAGTCGAGTCTTTTCTCAATTGCTATCTTTTGTCTTTCTTATGGTTATTATTTCTACGATAATATATGTTTTATGCATCTTTTTTATTCCGCAATTTCAGCAGTATAGAGATTATTTTTATATAGGACTTGGTAAACTAGTACTTACGCCGTTAATGATAGAATGGTTGTATGCTGGTAATCAGGATTTTAAATTTATTTCTCTTAGGACAATAATAATAAAAGTAATATATCTTTTATTGATAATATTTTGTGTCAAAGACATAAATGATTCTGTTATTTATTTTGCACTCACAGCTGTTTCTGTGATCATCAACTTTGTTGTAAACGCATTTTATGCAAGAAAATATGTTGTGGTAAAATACATACAGTTTGATTGGAAACCATTTTCTATACCGATTATGAAAATGGGATGTTTTGCAATTATAACTTCTATGTACTCAACCTTCAATTATGTATACTTAGGTTCGGTCTCAACTGTAGCTCAAGTCGGTTTTTATTACACGGCTGTGAGATTGTATGATGTAATAATGCAGTTGTTTAGGTCTTATGTGACAGTTGCAATGCCAAAGATGTCTGAATTGTTATCTAACTCAGATAAGGTATCTTTTAATAAGCTAATCACTAAATCTTTTAAAGGCTTATTTGCATATAGTATACCAATGACTGTAATTTTTATTATTCTAGCTCCTGTCATAATAAGGGTGATAGCTGGTCCTGGATATGAAAGTTCGGTGACAGCTATGAGAATTATAATGCCAATATTGGTCATCTCTGGTATCAATCAGATAAATGGAATTCAGGTGCTGATGCCATTGCATAAAGACAATGTGCTTTTGGTTACTGCGTCTTTGGCATCTTTTGTCGGTGTAATTTCAAACACACTCTTGGATCAAAGATATGGGGCGAATGGGGCTGCTGTGACAATATTGTTGTCAGAAATTACAGGATGTGTAGGAGGACTTGTTTACACTTTGAAAAATAGGCTGATTTCGATTCCTTATGTGGATATTGCAAAATATGTATTCAGTTCAATTCCTTATTTTATTATATGGAAATTATGTAGTTTGTCAATGGATAATGTCGTTTTTTCATATACGATTACGGCACTTTTGTTTGTATCTTACTTTATTGTTCAACAAATATATATCTGCAAAAACGAGATTCTAATTAGTGGACTTTCTAAATTTGTTGGTAATTCCCATAAAAATTATAGTTAAAAATGACACTTTTTCTATTATTATATATAGTTTTTTTTATTCTTGTAGCTAAGAAGACAAACTTTTGCGTCTTAAGTAATCCAATTTATTGGTTGCTCGTTTTTTGGACGATGATAATTGGCGTATTTCTTACTTCAGGTATATTATATAAATATGGATATTCTATGTGGGTGTGGCTATATCTTTTACTATGTGCGTTCTCTTTTTATTTAGGTTTACGAAGAGGTCATAGGACACAGGTGGGCATCTTTCCTTCATCTAAATTTTGTTTTCCTTTAAAAGCATATTGTATTATGGGGCTCGTAGGGGTCTGTATGTTCTCTTTCGATTACATTCGGCTTAATGGTATTGCTACAGGAAAAGGCGATGCAAACATATCTCTAGTAGGAAGTATAGGTTCTTTATTTGTTCCGATTCTATTAGTCTTAGGTTTATATTTAAATGCTCGCAGTATAAAGCAAAATGGGAAATTTAATCTAGTCGGGTGCTTGCTCGTGATAGGATATTCCATACCCTGTATGATAAATGCTGGACGTGAGGCAATCCTTTTTTGTATAATCGGAATGTTGTGTTTATATGGTTATAATATGAAAGTCAATAAAGCTAATATGCAGAAGCAAAATACCTTTGCTTTAAAAAGGTTTATTCTCTTTTTTCTTATGGCGACATGCGTACTTTTTTTAGCTTTTTTAGTAGTAGAAATATCTTCTACTCGATTTACTGACAATGAGATTAATGTTTTGCTGTCAAAGTATGATGTCTCAATGTCAACACTAGAAGAGGCTGAGACCTGGGGACCTTTTGAATTCTTATATTATAATATTGCTTCATATTTCTCTCATCAAATTCCTTTTTTGGACTTTACTCTCAGAGAATATGATGGACCGTATCTTTGTGGATGTTTTGAACTTAATATTATTTCTCGAAGGCTGCCAGAATTTATGGGGTTGGATTATAATGGAGTTTATAACCAACTAGAGAAATTATATCTTCTTCATGGCGAGTCATTTTCTGGTGGGTGGAATACGATATTGGGCTCTCTTATATCAGATTTCACTTGGGTAGGTTCTATATTTTTTTGCTTTTTATGTGGATTTTTTGTAGCTGTGGCACAAAAAAAGTTGCAGCTAACACTAGACCCAAGGTATGCTACTTTGGTGGCCTTGTTTTGTCTTTCTACATTTTCAACAATACAATTAGGACCGTTTTACCAAACGCAAATATATGGAACGTATATTTGGTGGTATATATTTTTTAGAAAAGAAGAAACAAAACGTATTTAATTATGGATTTTATAGTATCAATTAATATTTTAAATTATAATACTTACGAAAAATCTTGTGTTTGTATTGATAGTTGTTTAAGGCAGCAGGAAATAGGATTTCAGATATTGTTGATAGATAATGCATCAACAGATGATAGTTTTGATCAACTAAAACTGAAATATGGCAATAGATTGTCTTATCTTCAAACTGGTAAGAATCTGGGATTTGCAGGAGGTAATAATTTAGGTGTTATGCATTGCTTAAAAATGGGTATAAAGTATGCTTTTCTCCTAAATAGTGATACGGAACTTATTGGCAATGACTGTTTATCAAATTTGATAAATGTTATTATGAAGTTTGATAAGTGTGCTATTGTATCTCCTACTATTTTTGATGTGACTAAGAGAGGCTTGCTAAAGCATAGCAATGATTATAATTATAATAAGCTGTTGAGATGTATTAACATACTTCCTCGAATTGAACGCTTGTCTGAAAATATAGAAAAGGTAAGTGAAGCTCATGGTTCTGCTTTGCTTGTTGATTGTCAAAAATTTGTTGACGTAGGAGGTTTTCCTGAGCATTACTTTATGTATTGCGAAGAATCTACTTTCGCAAAAAAGACATTATGGGCAGGGTTTGACATCCTTTGGTATCAAAGTGATTCTAATTATATTCTTCATCATCATGACAAAACTGGACATGTGGATTCTTGGAGAGAAATTTTAATGGGAAGAAATCGTTCATTGGAATATCATGAGAATTGTAGAGGTAAAACTCATCTCTGGTCTTTTATATATTATCTCTTTGAGTTAAAAATGTATGTTTTGGGTATAAGAACTAAGAATATGTCTTATTATAAAGGCATGAAATTAGGTGATAATTTATACAAGAAAAACTACTCTAAAAAAAATTGTTTTCTTAATGGTGTAGAAATTAAAAATACTTTTTGAATTTGAAATATGAGACTTGGTTTATTATTAGCAGTGTTGTTTAGTGTACCGAAATCAATTTATGTAAATTTTAAATTGCTTTCGATTAAACAGGCTATCAAATTCCCTCTGCTTGTCCATTACAATACTGAATTAGATTCTTTATCAGGACATATAATTATTGCTGCCTCGCCACGACCTTTAAGTATAAAGTACGGATTTACTGGTAGCTTTGGTATGGGGGGGCAAATTATTTAAGTATCTCTGGTGATTTGTATTTTACAGGGAAGGCCTCATTTGCGCGCGGCGCAAAATTAATATGTGGTAGTAGAGCTACGATGTATTTTGGAAATAATTTTTCTTCTAATACAAATTGTATAATCAACGCTGGTAACAAAATTGTTTTTGGAGATAATTGTCTGCTTTCATGGAATATTTCTATTCTTGATGGTGATGGGCATGAATTGTTGGATTTATCACACTCAAATAATTGTAAGCATGAATCATCAATAATTATAGGTAATCATGTTTGGATTTGTATGAATTCAATGATTTTGAAGGGAACATCAGTTATGGATGATTCTATAATAGGTGCAGGTGCTATAACTTCTAAGAAGTTTGATGAACCAAATTTAATGATAGCAGGGATAAATAAAGTAATTAAAAAACAAATTAATTGGATTAAGTAACATATGAAAATACGTCATTTCTTATTATATGGAACGCTTGACCCTAAATATGGAGGTCCAACGTATAGTATTCCCATACAGTGTATAGGTACGCAAAGACTTGGTTGTCAAATGAGTTTTGTAGTATCTGAATCTAGTAAACCTTGGGAAGGCAAACTCATTGATGAGGGAGTTAAAATGATTAATCTCCCAGATCCTAAGTCTTCTTTGGAACATTCATTTGCTGTTCCTTTATTTAAGTATTTAAAGAAATGTGAAGATTATCCTGATATTATACATATTCATGGAGTTTGGATGCCTGAAGAGCATTATGCCGCTTCTTTTGCTAGAAAACATAATATCCCCTATGTAATAAATCCGCGTGGTGATATGGAGACTGCGAGAATGAATTATAATAGGTTGAAGAAAATCAAGAAAATGCTTGCGTGGAAACTGTATTCTCAAAATGATGTTGAAAATGCAGCTTGTATTATTACAACTTCACAGCAAGAATTAGAAGGCGTAAGAAAATTAGGTGTAAAAACACCTATAGCAATTATTCCTAATGGAATAGAATTAAATGCTTTCCCTAAAGAAGTTGTACATAAGCATGGAGATAAAAAGGTTCTTTTATTCTTATCTCGTATAAATCCTATCAAAGGATTGGAATTCCTTTTAGAAGCATGGAGTAAATTGCCAAGTTATTTACTTTCTGAATGGGAGTTGCATATTGCAGGTAATAGTGATCCTAAAGATTATATTTGCTCTTTAAAGGAAGAAGTTAAAAAGTTGTCAATTCAGGATACAGTAAAGTTTATCGGTCCTATTACAGGGGAAGCAAAACTGCAAAAGTATCAAAATTCAAATTTGTTTGTCTTACCAACACTAAATGAAAATTTTGGTAATGTTGTAGCCGAAGCGATGATGTGCGAATGTCCTGTTATAACAACAACCAATGCTCCTTGGAGTTGTTTGAATGAGGATAAATGTGGTTGGTGGATTGATTTGAGTATAGAGAATCTGCAAAAAACTCTTGTTGATAGTATGTCACTTTCAGATGAAGAACGACACGAACTTGGTAAGAAAAGTCGAAAATGTATTATTACACGTTATTCTGCAGAAAGTGTAGCAAAGAAAACGTATAGACTTTACGAATGGGTTTTAGGGTTAGCAGATAAACCTGATTTTGTAACATTAGAATAAAAAGAAATATGAAAAAACTTCTTATGCTTGGAGGTGGATTCCTTCAAAAATATGTAATACGCAAAGCAAAGACAATGGGCTATTATGTCTTATGTCTTGATGCTGATCCAAATGCAGTGGGATTTGCTATTGCTGATGAACATGCTGTTATTAACATTGTTGATGAAGAAGCTTGTTTGGCTTATGCCCGTGACAAACAAGTAGATGGTGTCTTGACAGCTGCTACAGATTTTAGTGTTTTGACAATGAGCCGTATAGCAGAAGAATTGCATCTGCCAGGAATCAATTACCAATCTGCTAAAGTCATTAAAAATAAGGCTTGGGTTCGTAAGAGACTATTTGAGGCGAATGCTGACGATACTGGTATTTCTTATGAGATAGATTCTGTTAAAGATATTGCTGATATATTGCCTAAGATAAAGTTCCCTGTTATGATGAAGCCTGTTGATGGTAGTGGTAGTCGAGGAGCATCTAAAGTCGAAAAAACAGAAGATTTTGTTAAGGCAGCAGAATATGCAATGAACGGTAGTATAACGCATCGTGCTGTGGCTGAGCCTTTTATTGAAGGAAAGGAGTATGGTGTCGAATCGTTTGTAGATAATGGAGTTATTCATGTGCTTGGAGTGATGCAGAAAGATATGACATTATCTCCTTATTATGCAGAATTAGGTCATGCAATTCCTTCTGGTCTTACCCCTGAATTGGAAACTAAGGTCAAGTCGTGTGTATATCGTGCCATATTTGCTTTGGGTGTTAATCATGGCTCTGTGAATATGGATTTGCTTATTACAAATGAGGGAAATGTTCATATTGTAGATGTTGGTGCTCGTATGGGAGGCAATCTAATCGGCTCTCATATTATTCCTATGGGTACAGGCATTGATTATATGGGAAATATGATTAGAGCCGCAGTGGGTGACGAAACAGATTGGAAACCTACATGTGAGCCAAGACCCGTTGCTACAAAGTTGTTGGCTCTAGCTCCTGGTAAAATTAAGAATTTGCCAGATTTTGCTCAAATTGCAGAAGAAAATAACGTTCAGATTGAACATCATTTGCATATTGGTGACTTAATTACTCCATATCGTACAAATTTGGATGGTTGTGGGTATGTGGTAGCTAGTAATCTTGATGTAAATCTTAGTATTGAGCAAGCAGCTAAAGTTAGAAGTTTGATAGATAAATCTATAGAAAGGGAATAAATATGTATTCACATTATATTAAGCGTTTGTTTGATTTAATGGCTGCTCTTTGTGCATTGCCATTCTTCTTGATAGTATATGTTATCCTTGCTCCTTTTTATTTTTTTATGGATAGGGGACCTATGTTTTATTCTGGCAAGAGATTAGGGCAATTTGGAAAACCATTTCCTATGCACAAATTTCGTTCGATGAAGGTAAATGCTCCTGATATTCGTCTGTCGGATGGTAGCACATATAATGGTGATGATGACCCTCGCGTAACAAAACTAGGTAAGTTTTTGAGAAAAACAAGCTTGGATGAGATCCCTCAAATATTGAATGTGCTGAAGGGAGACATGAGTTTGATAGGTCCTCGCCCTGATCCTCTAGATTGGATTGATAAATATAAAGAAGAAGAGAAGGCCTTCTTGAATGTAAAGCCAGGTATTACTGGTTATAGTCAAGCCTATTTTAGAAATAGTGCTGATGCTCAAGAAAAGATAGATAATGATGTTTATTATGCCAAAAACATTTCTTTCTTACTTGACGTTAAGATATTCCTACGTACAATAAAAACTGTGATTTGTCGCGAGAACATAAATGTTTCAGAAGAACGTAAATAATAAAATTATGAAGACTCCATATTTTTTAATAAGTAGAAAAGAGTTTGACAACAATGTCGCTCTTTTGAATAAAGCAATTAATCGCCATTGGAAAAAAACAATAGTAGGCTATTCTGTTAAATCAAATGGAATGCCTTGGGTCTTGAAATATATGAAAGAACAGGGATTCTATGCCGAAGTTGTTTCAGATGATGAATATTCATTAGCCAAGGCATGTGGCTATCCTATTAATAGAATTATTTATAATGGTATAGCTAAAGAAGAAGCTTCCTTTAAAGAGGCTATCATAGGAGGAGCAATTGTTAATGTTGATTCATGGAGAGAGGTTAGATGGATTAAAGAGCTTCCTGGTCATATTGATAAAAGAATAGGTCTCCGTGTAAATTTTGATCTAGAGAAAATGTGCCCTGGTCAAACTGCTGGTGGCAAGGAAGGTAGTCGCTTTGGACTCAGTTATGAAAATGGTGATTTAAGAAAAGTTGCGGAAGAATTATCTGCTTTACCTAATTGTAGAATTGTAGGCTTACACTTACATAATAGCATACCTACAAGATCTTTAGATGCATATTGTGCAATTTCAAAGAAGGCATGTGAAATAGCACGTGTATTAGATTTGACTCTTGACTATGTTGATATTGGAGGTGGTTATTTTGGCGGACTTGAAAACCGTCCTAATTATTTGAACTACTTTGCTATTATTGCAGATACACTGTCTGAACAGTTTGATAAAGAAAAAACTACATTGATAGTAGAACCTGGTCAATCAATTCTTGCAACAGCTATTTCTTATGTAACTAGTGTTGTTGACGTTAAGGATACGATATACAATCGTTTTGTTGTAACTGATGGAGGACGTACTCAGATAGATCCGATGTTTCGTAAAACCTCTCATTTTTATGAAATATCTGCAGAACATTACAAGGACAGAAACACTCATCCTAAACAGGTTGTTTCTGGTTTTACCTGTGTAGAAGGTGATCGCTTGTTTACATTACTCGAACAGCCTGAATTGAAAGAAGGAGATAAGATCATCTATCATAAAATTGGTGCCTATACATATACTTCTGCTTCTCAGTTTATCAAATTCCTTCCTTCTATTTATGTAGAAGATGAGAATGGTATTAGAGAAGTTTGCAAGAAATGGGTAGCAGAAGATTTTATGGCAAAACAAATAAACGATTAATAAATGAAGGTTTTTTATCCATATGCTTATTTTTACCCTGAGACTTGTGCGGGTACTTACTTGATAGATAATGTTATTGAGGCTTCAGCCGTAGCTGGAATAGAATCTCTTATGACAGTTCCCACACCAACAAGAGATGTGGATAGTGGAATGTCCTGGAGGCGTACAGAAAAGTTATATGGTGGTAAGTTTAGAATCCATCGATTTCATATGTATGGAGAAGGAAAAAATCCAGTAGGGCGAGCTTTAAGGTATTTGCTTTGTGAGAATATTCAATTCTTTTTTTGTTTATTCAAAAAATACGATGTTTTGTTCATAGATAGTACTCCGCCAATTCAGGGGTTAAAACTTCCAGTGGTTAAATTCTTCAGAAGAAAGCCTGTTGTATATAATGCACAAGATTTGTTTCCGGATTCTTTAGTAGGAACCGGCTTAGCTAGAAAAGGTGGATTACTATGGAAGATTGGAAGTTGGGTTATGGACATAACCTATCGATGCTGTGACAAGATTATTGTTATTTCAGAAGATTTCAAAAAACTTCTTTTGGCAAAGGGTGTGCCTGAGAATAAGATTGTAGTTGTCTATAATTGGGTGGATCAGAATGCCGTAGTTGATATTCCTCGTGACAAGAACAAGCTTTTTGATAAGTATCAGCTTGATCGCTCTAAGTTCTATATCGAGTATAGCGGTAATATTGGTCTTACACAGAACATGGACATGCTGCTTGAAGTGATGAAGGAATTGAAGACAACGCATCCTGATATAGGATTGGTGCTTGTGGGTGAGGGTGCATATAAGGTACAGGTGGAAGAAATCGTAAAGCGTGATAATCTCACCAATGTAACGATGATTCCATTCCAACCATACGAGGATATAAGTTATGTGTTCTCCTTGGGTGATGCTGGTCTTGTTATCTCTAAACCTGGTGTTGGGGCTAATTCGGTTCCTTCAAAGACATGGAGTATCATGTCGGCTTCTCGTCCTGTGCTTGCCAACTTTGATGAGAATGAGTTGAAGGATATCCTGGCTGGCAATGAGTGTGGTATCTTTACCAAGGCAGGAGATAAGGAGGCATTCAAGCAATCTATCATCAAACTTTATGAGAATCGTGAACTCTGCAAGAAATACGGAACAAACGGACGCCAGTTTGTGATGGATAACTTGACTCGTGAAGTTGGAACTCAGAAATATGTGGATGTTATAAAAGAGGTTTGTAGTGGAAAATAATGATATTGCACTCTTGAATTTGATACAGCTGCTAGTATCGGGAAAAACAATAAAGTTTCCTGATGCGATAGACTGGAAAGAAGTAATGAATAAGTCCTTCAAACAAGGAGTTGGTGGGCTTGTCTTAGACGCATTGGAGAATGTTCCAGAGAATCTTCGACCATCCAAAGCTATCTTGATGTCATGGTTGGGAAGAGTGGTTGCTATGGAAAGGCTTTATGAGAACAATAAATCTTCAATAGTTCATCTGGCATCTTTTTATCAGAAAAATGATATCAAGATGCTATTGCTGAAAGGATACGGATTGTCGCTCTATTGGCCGCAATCTCATCATCGACCAGTTGGCGATATTGATATCTTTCTTTTTGGAAAACAGGCGTATGCTGACGATATGATTCGGAAACATTTTGGAATCAGAATAGATAATTCTCATCATAAGCATTCTGTGTTTACTTTCGAGAATTCTATGGTTGAGAATCATTATAGCTTCTTGAATGTTCATGCCCATCGTTCTACGGCTGCGATTGAACATATATTACTTCAAGAGCTGACTGATATCATGGATTCGGATATCGCCAATGTGGTCTTTCCTTCTGTCCGCTTCAATTCTCTTTATCTGCTTAGACATAGTGCTGAGCATTTCGCATCCGTTGATATCAATCTGCGCATCGTTCTGGATTGGGCTTTCTTCGTGAAAGCTAATCCTGTAGATTGGGATTGGTTGCTTAAAAAGTTGGAGCAGGTAGGAATGAAGAAGTATCTGGCAGTGTTAAATGCAATCTGTGTAGACTATCTAGGATTTGACAAATCTCTCTTTCCTGACATCCCTGTAGAGCTGGCTGTTGTTGAAAGAAGTATGAATGATATTCTTTCTCCGGAAGTAGAAACAGAATCTCATGATAATTTGATGGTAGAGGTTGCTTTCCGCTTTAAGCGTTGGTGGAAGAACCGATGGAAGCATAATATGGTCTTTAAGGAAAGCCTATGGCAATCTTTATTGACTCAGGTTTGGAGCCATTTATTGAAACCAAGCCTTTGATGAATTAGTTAATGAATTTATAGTTGAAATAATATGAGTACAGATTTGAAAAGAAGAAATGTGCCTTTCTCTCCACCTGATATGACGGAGGCTGAGGCTAGTGAGGTGCGTGATGCTATTTTGTCTGGTTGGATTACAACAGGACCACGTACTAAGAAATTGGAAAAGGAAGTGGCAGAGTTTGTTGGCGTGGAGAAGGCGGTTTGCCTGAACTCGCAGACAGCCTGTGCAGAAATGGCGCTGAGATTGCTTGGCGTAGGTGAAGGGGATGAGGTTATCGTTCCTGCTTATACTTATACGGCAAGTGCATCTGTTGTTAACCATGTGGGGGCAACCATCGTCTTCGTAGATGTGCAGAAGAATTGTCTCGAAATGGATTACGAGGCTTTGGAGAAGGCTATCACTCCTAAAACCAAGGCGGTGATTCCTGTAGATCTCGGTGGTATCCCTTGCGATTATAACCGCATCTTCGCTATCGTAGAAAGCAAGAAGGAGATGTTTACTCCTAAGACTGATCTTCAGAAGATGATTGGCCGTATCGCTGTTTGCAGTGATGCTGCCCATGCCTTCGGTGCTTCACGTAATGGAAAGATGGTGGGTAGCATCGCTGACTTCTCTTCATTCAGTTTCCATGCAGTCAAGAACTTCACAACTGCTGAGGGCGGTGCCTTGTCGTGGAATCTTTCTTTCGGTAATAAGAAGGTGGTGAAGGATTTGGATATGAATCCTGAGAATACCTTCAGTGGCGTGCCTGAGATTGAGGGTGAAACTTGGAACGAGAACCTATATCGCAAGGCTCAGTTGCTGAGCTTGCATGGTCAGAACAAGGATGCCTTGGCTAAGACGAAGCTGGGTGCCTGGGAGTATGACATCATCGGTACCTGGTATAAGTGCAATATGACCGACGTGGTGGCTGCCATCGGTCTGGTTCAGATGAACCGTTACAAGGGTATGTTGGAGCGTCGTCGTCAGATGATTGAGCGTTACAATGAGGCTTTCAAGGACATGAATGTAGCTGTATTGCCTCATTATAACGAGGAGCATACTTCTTCTGGTCATCTCTATATTGTTCGTCTCCTGGGTAAGACCCGTGAGGAGACAAACAAGGTGATTGAGATGATGGCAGAGCGTGGCGTGGCTACCAATGTACATTACAAGCCGCTGCCAATGATGACTGCCTACAAGAAATTGGGATTCGATATCAAGAATTTCCCAAATGCTTTCCACATGTTTGAGAATGAGATTACTCTGCCTCTGAACACCAAGATGACGGATGAGGACTTGGAGTATGTAATCGAGTGTTTCAAGGAATGCGTGAAGTAAGATTCTATGAAGAGATTATTTGATATCATTGCATCTGGATGCGGACTCATCATATTGAGTCCGCTCCTCTTGGTTTTGGCTATCTGGATTAAGTTGGATAGTAAAGGACCGGTGTTCTACCGTCAGGTGAGAGTGGGAAGACATAATAAGGATTTCCGCATCTTCAAGTTCCGTTCGATGAGAGTAGGGGCTGATAAGGGTTCGCTGGTTACCATCGGTGGTAGGGATCCAAGAGTTACCCGTTCGGGTTATTACATCAGAAAGTACAAGTTTGATGAGCTTCCTCAACTGATCAATGTCTTTATTGGTGATATGAGTCTGGTGGGTCCAAGACCCGAGGTTCGTCACTATGTAAACTATTGGACTCCTGAGCAAATGCATGTGCTGGATGTAAGGCCGGGAATCACTGACCCTGCCAGCATCAAGTTCAGAAATGAGAATGAGTTGATGGAGAAGGCTGCTGATCCTGAGGATTATTACATCCATGTAATCATGCAGGAGAAGATCAAACTCTATCTGGAGTATGTAAAGAATGCCAGCTTCTGGTATGACATCAAGCTTATCTTCAAGACATTTGAAGTGATTGTGAAAGAATAATTGCGATCCAGCAGTGTGGTTCTTATCTATATAGTGCGTCTAGATAAAGTTTCGTTCCTTTGCACCATGATGTGTGTCTTGAGACAGAATGTAGTCGTAAGCAGTCACTTAGGGTCGTCTTGCATACGTTAATAAAAATGTATACCTTTGCCCCGAATTTTAAATTTGGGACAAAATGA
>OQWI01000250.1_pt1 | contig 25523 bp, 15 predicted proteins | sample 1691551 | NCBI WGS metagenome assembly OQWI01 (sample SAMN03418259, study PRJEB22391) | human gut metagenome | biome: human-gut; feature: organic feature; material: feces | host: Homo sapiens | place: Tanzania | collected 2013-01
AGATGCTCTAAACCAGCTGAGCTAAGCGCCCTTATTTCTTTGTTTGATTGCTTATTTCTTTTAAGCGATTGCAAAGGTACGGAGTTTTTGTGAATCCACCAAATATTTTGGGAACTTTTTTCGAAAAAACACGAAAAAAGTTCCCAAAACGCGTTTTTTATGCCTAAAACGAGTGATTTCCGGCATTACAGACGGTATAAATCGCTTGCAGCAAGTAGGTCAACTTTCTTTTCTGCGAGTATTCTTTCGCAGCCCTCAAGGTCTGTTGGACGTATGACTACATGTGCCACATCGCCGTTGGAGAATGAGTACATATATTCGATGAATACTCCGTTTTCCGACAAGTGTTTCAGTACTTTTGCCAACGAACCGCTGGTATTGGGACATACGAAGCCGATGACATCGGTCATTTTTACGGCGAAGTGTGATGCTTTGAGCACTTGGTAGGCTTTGTCGGGGTCGCTTACTATGCAGCGCAGGATGCCGAAGTCGCTGTTGTCAGCAATACTCATGGCTGAGAGGTTGATGCCTGCATTGCCCAGCACGTCTGTAACTTCTGTCAGGCGGCCTGACTTGTTTTCGAGGAAAACGGATAGTTGTTTAGCTAACATATTCTTATTGTTTTATTGTTTGTTGTTTCTGTTGTCTGTATGTCGCATGATTGAAATGCGGTTGTGTGGTGTTTGGTCACGGTGTTTATAGCTTGCGTTTATCGATGACGCGTTTAGCTTTACCAGTAGAGCGTTCGATGGCACGTGGCTCTACGAGGCGCACTTTGAAGCCGAGTCCGATGACGCTACGCAGTTCTGCTTCGAGTTTCTTCTGCAGTCCAACCATGGTTGACATCTCGTCGGTGTAGTATTCCTCTTTGACCTCTACCTGCAGTTCGCTGGTGTCGGTATTGTCTTTACGATCGACGGTCAGCAGGAAGTGTGGTTCGTATTCAGGCAACGAGAGGATGACTGATTCGATTTGTGATGGGAATACGTTGACGCCACGTATGATGAGCATGTCGTCGCAGCGTCCCAGTATGCGGTCCATGCGCACCAAAGTGCGTCCGCATGCACATTTCTCATAGTGTAGTGCTGTGAGGTCGTGTGTTCGGTAGCGCAACAATGGCATTCCTTCTTTGGTAAGGTGTGTGAAGGTAAGTTCTCCCAATTGTCCTTCTGGCATTGGTTCTCCTGTTTCAGGATTGAGTATTTCAGGGTAGAAATAGTCTTCGTTGAGGTGTGTGCCGTTCTGACATTCACATTCGTATCCCACTCCTGGTCCTGATATTTCGCTCAGTCCGTAGATGTCGTATGCTTTGATGCCCAATGATGTTTCGAGTTTATGGCGCATCTCTTCAGTCCATGGTTCGGCTCCGAATGCACCAATTCTGAGTTTGAATTCGTCTCGTGGCCATTCGCAGTCTTTTAGTGTTTCTGCTAAGAACATGGCGTATGATGGTGTGCAACAGAGTACCGATGTGCCGAAGTCGTGCATCAGCGTGATTTGTTTCTGTGTGTTTCCACTTGACATAGGAATCACGCTGGCTCCGATATTGGTAGCTCCATCGTGAGCGCCGAGTCCTCCGGTGAAGAGTCCGTAGCCATAGCTCACTTGGAAGATATCGTTTTTTGTAGCGCCGTATGCAGTGAATGCGCGTGAGATAGCTTCGGTCCACATGGCAAGGTCTTTGCGGGTGTAGAGTACTACTACCGGTTTGCCTGTAGTTCCTGAAGAGGCGTGGATACGCACAATCTGACTCATGGGCACGGCAGTCAGTCCGAAGGGATAGTTGTCGCGCAGGTCGAGCTTGTTGGTAAATGGTAGTTTCACGATGTCGTCTATATCTCGGATATCACCAGGTTCGAGTCCCATTTCTTGAAATTTCTTCCGATAGAATGGTGTGTTGTGATAGACGTAGTCTGCCATTTTTCGCAGACGTTGGCTTTGTAGGTCGCGAAGCTGTTCGCGACTCATACATTCAATAGTTTCATTCCAGATCATTTTCTGTCTTGTTTTCAGTTGTGTATATCCTTGACAAAGGTACGAATAAGTGAGCAGAATGCAAAAGAAAAGCGTGTTTTTCTTTTCATTCTCGAGCGAAAGTACCTAAGAGGCATGGTGTCAAAGGTAGGAATTAGCGTGGCGTAGATATAAAAAAGGTGACCGCTTAATTGCGATCACCTTTAGTCTTTGTCCAGAAATCTGTGAGCCAAATGTCGAACACCAGCGTACTGTATGCTGGTATTACTCCGCTGGCGGTTTCTCCGTATGCCAGTTGATATGGTATGGTCACTCGCCAATGGTCGCCTTTATGCATGTTCATTAATGCTGTGCTGAATCCATCGACGAAATCGGAAGCAACGGGCAGTCGGTATCCTGATACAGAACCGTATGAGTTGTACTGTGCTATCTTGTAGGGAGCGGTAACGGCAGGGTCGTATGTTCCCTCAAAACTTTGGTCGAACACATATCCGTCTTTGTACGACTTTGATGGCAGGAGACGTCCGCGATACTGCATACAGAGTGAATCGTTGTAGTATGGCGATGTAGTGCCTTCTCCGCGTTCTATTACATCCACGAGGATGCAGTCGGTCTGTGGGATGTTGATGGAGTCGGGAACCGACCATTTGCGTACAACGAACGATGAGGCTGTGGCAGAGGCATGTAGTTTGTATTGTGTTTCAAAATACTGTTCATTGGTGTTTTTCCAATCAACAAATTCCTCTTCTGTGCCATCGTCTTCGCTGCATGATGCCGCAAAGAAGGGCATCAAGGCAAACAGGCAACCTGCGAGGATTGTCTGTTTGCTGCGTATCATCATGTTGTAGATGCTCATTATTATATAATAGGTGTATTTACTGAATCTTCTTGAGCAGGCTGACGATGCTCACCTTGTCTTCGATGATGCTTGCCAAGTCGCTGATATTGACGCGTTCCTGTTCCATGGTGTCGCGGAAGCGGAGTGTCACCTTGCCATCGTTGAGTGAGTCGTGGTCAACGGTAACGCAGTAAGGAGTACCGATGGCATCCTGACGACGGTAGCGCTTTCCGATAGAGTCTTTCTCGTCGTATTGGCAGTTGAAGTGGAACTTCAGGTTGTTGATGATTTCGCGTGCCTTTTCGGGCAGTCCGTCTTTCTTGACGAGTGGCATGACTGCCAGTTTTACAGGAGCCAGGGCGGCGGGCAGTCTGAGTACTACGCGTGTTTCACCGTTTTCGAGTTTCTCTTCGCAGTATGAGTGACACATGACTGAGAGGAACATACGATCTACGCCGATCGAGGTCTCGATGACATACGGAGTGTAGCTCTCGTTGGTCTGTGGATCGAAGTATTTGATGCTCTTTCCTGAGAATTTCTCATGCTGTGAGAGGTCGAAGTTGGTACGTGAGTGAATACCTTCCACTTCTTTGAAGCCGAATGGCATCTTGAATTCGATGTCGGTAGCTGCGTTGGCATAGTGTGCAAGTTTCTCGTGGTCGTGGAAACGATAGTTTTCTGCACCGAAACCAAGAGCTTGGTGCCAAGCCATACGAATTTGTTTCCATTTGGGGAACCATTCGAGTTCAGTACCTGGAGTTACGAAGAACTGCATTTCCATCTGTTCAAATTCGCGCATGCGGAAGATAAACTGACGTGCTACAATCTCGTTGCGGAATGCTTTACCAATCTGAGCGATACCGAATGGAATCTTCATGCGACCGGTCTTCTGCACGTTGAGGTAGTTGACAAAGATACCCTGTGCGGTTTCTGGGCGGAGATATACTTTCATAGAACCTTCAGCGCTGGCTCCCATTTCGGTAGAGAACATCAGGTTGAACTGGCGTACGTCCGTCCAGTTGCGTGTGCCGCTGATGGGGCATACGATTTCTTCGTCGAGGATGATCTGCTTCAGTTCTGCGAGGTCAGGTCCTTGCATGGCTTTAGCGTAGCGCTCATGTAGTGCGTCGCGCTTGGCAATATGCTCTTTTACTCGTTCGTTGGTTTCGAGGAATTTGGCTTCGTCAAATGCTTCTCCGAAGCGTTTGCGTGCTTTTGCCACTTCCTTCTGCACCTTCTCATCGTATTTTGCAATCTGGTCTTCAATCAGCACATCGGCACGATAGCGCTTTTTCGAGTCGCGGTTGTCGATGAGGGGGTCGTTGAATGCGTCAACGTGTCCAGAGGCTTTCCAAATTGTGGGGTGCATGAAGATGGCAGAATCGATACCGACAATGTTTTCGTGGAGCAGTACCATTGATTTCCACCAGTATTCTTTGATATTGTTTTTCAACTCTACACCGTTCTGTCCGTAGTCGTAAACGGCTCCCAATCCATCGTAAATATCGCTGCTTGGAAATACGAAACCATATTCTTTACAGTGGCTTACGATTTTCTTAAATACATCTTCTTGTGCCATAATGCTTTTTACTTCTTTTCAAAAATTATGCGTGCAAAGGTAGTGCAAATCGAGCGAAATACAAAAGAAAAACGATTTTTTCTTTTTATTTCCGAGATGCAGCCTACCTAAGTACAGGGTTACAAAGGTAGTGCAAATCGAGCGAAATACAAAATAAAACGTGTTATATTTTGTTTATTCGAACGTGATGGGGCTTACATTGTGCGTAAGTTTATGGGAGTTGGTTGGGAGTTGGTTGGGAGTTGTATGGGAGTTACGGGCCTTGCGGAAAAGCGCAAGGAACAGGGATGGCTGAATTCCGAACGCATCCCGAGCGCATCCCGAAGACATTCCGAATGTATTCCGAATGGATTTTTTGCTTTGCAAATAATCTTTTTTGGGGTAATGTTAGAACATTCTCGCAAAAAAATAGTATTTTTGCAATCTAAAACCTAAAATACTAAAGTATGAAGATGCTGCTTTCGATACTAATGTTTATGGCACAACTCTCGGTAGTTGCACAGCCATTCGATTTTCAGAACACTCGATTGAAGGATGACCAGCGTATCAATCTCTTTATCGGTCAGTTGACACTTGATGAGAAGATTTCCCTTCTCTCCACACAGATGGGGGTACCACGTTTGGGAGTTCCGTCTATCAGTTGCTATGAAGGACTTCATGGGGTGGCTTTGGGCGGACCTGGAAACAATAACGGAATGATTGAGGTGAATGGCGAAAAGCGCCCCAATCCACTACCAACCTCCATTTTTCCACAGGCTTACGGACTGGGAGAAACATGGGATCGTGAGGCTGTGCGCATGGTAGGTGAGCAGATGGCTGCCGAGGCTCGCTATTATATCCATCAGCCCAATGCCCGCCGCAAGGGACTTGTCATCTATGCGCCCAATGCCGATTTGGCACGCGATCCCCGTTGGGGACGTACCGAAGAGAGTTATGGTGAAGATCCGTATCTTACCGGACAGCTTACCGTGGCTATGGTGCGCGGACTGCAAGGCAATCATCCTCGCTATTGGAAAGCAGCCGCACTGATGAAACATTTCCTTGCCAATAGTAATGAATATGGTCGCGATTCTACCTCCAGCAATTTCGACGACCGATTGTTTCGCGAGTATTATTCCTATCCTTTCTATAAAGGAATCACGCAGGGAGGGTCACGTGCCATGATGGCAGCCTATAATTCTTGGAATGGAACACCTATGGCCATACACCCCTGTCTGCAAGATATCGTTCGCAAAGAGTGGGGGAATGATGGCATTATCTGTACCGATGGTGGTGCGATGGGTATGCTATCGACCGCCCATAAGGCATTTGCTACTAAGACAGAAGCCGCAGCTGCCGTGGTGAAAAACCAGTTGGGACAGATTCTCGACCGCTATCAGGATGAAATCCGCGAGGCGCTTGCCAAGGGAATGGTTACTGAACAAGATATCGAAGTGGCTATTCGGGGTAATGTGCGCGTGATGCTCCGCCTTGGACTGCTCGACGGAAAGAATTCTCCCAACCCGTATGCAGCCATGGGAACAGATACAACCGCCACGCCGCCCTTTATGACCGAAGAGGCACGGAATGCTGTGCGAGAGGTGACCAACAAGTCGGTAGTACTCCTGAAAAACAACGGACTCCTGCCGCTCGATAGTAAGAAAGTGAAAAAGGTGGCTGTTGTCGGACCTTATGCCGACGAGATTATCTACGACTGGTATAGTGGCACACCTCCCTATGAAGTAACTGTTTTGAAAGCACTTCGCGAACTGGGAGCACAACAGGGATTTGAAGTGAGCTACGTGAAAGACAACCGTATGGGTGAGGCTGAACGTCTGGCACGTGAAGCCGACGCTGTGGTAATATGTACGGGCAATCATCCTTATGGTACCAAGGCTGATTGGTTCTTCTGTCCAGTACCCAGCGACGGTCGCGAAGCCGTTGACCGCCTATCGTTGCAATTGCCCGATGAAGATCTCGTCCGTCAGCTCTATCGTGCCAACCAGAACACAGTACTTGTGCTTGTCAGCAGTTTCCCATATACCATCAATTGGAGTAATGACCATCTGCCTGCCATCCTCCACATCACCCATTGCAGTCAGGAACAAGGCCATGCCGTAGCCGATGCACTCTTCGGACGCATCAATCCTGCCGGTCGCACCACTCAAACATGGGTGAAGGATATTCTCGATTTGCCCGACATGATGGACTATAATATCCGTAACGGCCGTACCTATATGTATCAGCAAGGCGATGTGCTCTATCCTTTCGGCTACGGATTGAGTTACACGACGTTCCGATATGGTGAACCCAAGGTTAATCTGAAAGACAAGCATACCGTGACCGTTACGCTCCCTGTTACCAATACTGGCGGTCGTGATGGCGATGAGGTTGTTCAATGTTATGTGAACTATCCTGATTCTAAGGTTGAACATCCACAGAAACAGCTCAAAGCCTTTGAACGAGTGGCTGTCAAAGCCGGAGAAACACGCGAGGTCAAACTCACCATCGACCGTGCCGACCTTACCCATTGGGATGAGGCTACCCATCGTTTTGAGGCAGAAAAGGGTCGCATCCAACTCATGATAGGTGCGTCATCAGCCGACATACGGACGGAAATATCGTTTGAAGTGAAGTAAAACCGAGCATCCAACTTGCAAAATTCAAATATTTTTCGTAATTTTGCAAGAATTAAAGGCGTTGGCAGACAATGCCTGTAACTTAAAAGGATAAACATCAATGGACGACGAAATCAAGGACGACGAAATACTGAACGAAGAGCAAGACACCACCGAAGGGGTTGAAGCCGAGGCACACTCAGGCTATAAACCCGTGGATAGGTTTGATGCGGCAGCCGTACACCATCTTAGCGGAATGTATCAAAACTGGTTTCTGGACTATGCTTCGTACGTAATCCTGGAACGTGCCGTACCACATATTGAAGATGGACTAAAGCCTGTGCAGCGCCGCATCCTTCACTCGATGAAGCGAATGGACGACGGTCGCTACAACAAGGTGGCAAACATCGTAGGACACACCATGCAGTTTCACCCGCATGGCGATGCCTCTATTGGCGATGCGCTGGTACAGATCGGACAGAAAGAATTGCTGGTGGACACCCAAGGAAACTGGGGAAATATCCTCACCGGCAACCGTGCTGCTGCCCCTCGTTATATTGAGGCACGCCTGTCGAAGTTTGCCCTCGATACGGTTTTCAATCCGAAAACTACCGAATGGCAGATGTCCTACGACGGACGCAACAAGGAGCCCATCACATTGCCCGTAAAGTTTCCGTTGCTTCTGGCACAGGGAGCCGAGGGTATTGCCGTAGGTCTGTCGTCGAAAATCCTGCCCCACAATTTCGTTGAACTGTGTGATGCAGCCATCAGTTATCTGCATGGCGAGGAGTTTCATCTCTATCCAGACTTCCCCACAGGCGGCTCTATTGATGTGTCGAAATACAATGACGGACAGCGAGGCGGTTCGTTGAAAGTACGTGCGAAGATAGAGAAACTCGACCAGAAGACCCTTGTCATTCGAGAGATTCCCTTCTCCAAGACTACCGAAACCATTATTGACTCGATACTCAAAGCCATCGAGAAAGGAAAGATTAAGGCACGTCACGTGGAAGACCTCACCGCAGCCAAGGTGGAGATACAAATACAGTTGGCACCCGGTGTTTCGTCCGACAAGACACTCGATGCGCTCTATGCTTTCTCCGATTGCGAAATCAATATTTCGCCCAACTGCTGTGTCATCGAAGACAACAAACCGAAATTCCTCACCATATCCGATGTGTTGCGCCATTCAGCCGACCGCACTAAGGATCTTATCCGGCAGGAACTCGAAATCCGCAAAAACGAACTTCTTGAGCAGTATCATTTCGCTTCGCTTGAAAAGATATTCATCGAAGAGCGCATCTATAAAGACCGCAAATTCGAACAGGCACCCAATGTCGATGCCGTATGCGAACATATTGACGAACGCCTCACTCCCTACTATCCACAACTGGTTCGTGAGGTAACCAAGGATGATATTCTCAAATTGCTGGAGATTAAAATGCAGCGAATCCTTAAGTTCAACAAGGATAAAGCCGACGAACTCATGGCACGCATCAAGGAGGAAATCGAACAGATTGACCGCGACCTCAACAACCTTGTAGAGGTCACCGCCAATTGGTTTAAGTTCCTTAAAGAGAAATATGGTAAGGATCATCCGCGACTGACCGAAATCCGCAACTTCGATACCATCGAGGCTACCAAGGTTGTTGAGGCCAATCAGAAACTCTATATCAACCGTGCCGATGGATTTATAGGTACAGGACTGAAGAAAGACGAGTTTGTCTGCAACTGTTCCGATATCGATGATGTCATCATCTTCTACAAAGATGGTAAGTTCAAGGTCATCCGTGTGGCAGATAAGATATTCGTAGGAAAGAATATACTGTGGCTTGGTGTGTTTAAGAAAAACGACCAGCGCACTATTTATAATATGGTGTATCGTGACGGAAAGAAAGGATTCTATTATATCAAGCGCTTCAACGTGCCGTCGGTTACTCGCGATCGCGAATACGACCTGACCATTGGAACCCCAGGATCGCGTGTCGTTTATTTCACCGCCAATCCCAATGGCGAGGCTGAAGTTATCAAGATAACACTCGACCCTGCACCAAAGCTCAAAAAGATATTCTTCGACAAGGACTTCTCCGAGGTGCTCATCAAGGGACGTGCTGCTAAGGGTAATCTGCTGACCAAGTTCCAAGTGCATCGCATCGGACTAAAGAGTCATGGCCACTCCACATTGGGCGGACGCAAAGTGTGGTACGATCCCGATGTCAACCGCCTGAACTACGACGAGCACGGACGCTTGTTGGGCGAGTTCAACGATGGCGACCAGATACTCGTATTCCTACCCAATGGTGAATACTATCTCACCAATTTCGATGCCAACAACCACTTCGAAGACAATATCGTAAGACTGGAGAAATACGATGCCGACAAGGTCTGGAGCTGTGTGCTCTACGATGCCGACAATCAGGGATATCCCTATGTCAAGCGCTTCTTGCTGGAAGCATCCAAACGCAAACAATGTTATCTGGGCGAGAATCCCAATTCCAAGGAGATATTGCTCACCGACCAAGTCTATCCGCGCATCCTTGTCACCTATGGTGGAGCCGATGAATTCCGTGGATCAGAGGAGATTGACGTAGAACAGTTTATTGCTGTTAAGGGCTATAAAGCAAAGGGTAAACGTCTCACTACCTACCAGATTGCCAGCATTACCGAACTGGAACCCACTCGTCTGCCTGACCCACCCAAAGAAGATGAGGCCGATGAAACGGAAGAGGAAGAGAATCTGGACCCTGATGCTGGAAAGAGTCAGCAACAGGTGATTGACGAACTGACTGGACAACAAACGCTTTTCTCTGATGAAGACTATCAATAGAACGCTCTTCGTACTGGCACTTATGCTGAGTGCAACGTCGGCAACGGCACAAACCGCTACCGATTCTCTCCGTATCTCTACGGTAAGTCACATGGTGGGAGGTGGCGCATCCCAGGTGCTTGACACCTATCTGTCTGCCGAACATTTTAGCGGACCGGGAGTTACTTATCTCTGCACCGTCGAACGACAGCGTCCACAACGAAGATGGGGCACGATTATGGAACATGAAGTCAACTTCTCGTCGGTTAGCGACCGTACCGATCAGCGCGACGAACTGGAAGGTGCCTACAATTTCTATTGGGGACGTTTACGCCGTTGGCAACTGCTCGACAATCGCCTGACCCTACAGACAGGAGGCATGGCTAATGCCTCGTTGGGATTCATCTATAATAGTTCCAATTCAAACAATCCTGCCCAGGCTCGTGCACATCTTAATCTGATGCCTACCGGAGTGGCTTCCTATCGCTTCTCGGTCATGCGCCATCCAGTAGTGGCACGCTACGAACTCGCCTTGCCATTGGCAGGAGTGATGTTCTCGCCCAACTACGGACAGACCTACTATGAGACTTTTGTCAGAGGCGACTATGATGGCAACGTGCGGCTGACCACCTTTGTGTCGGCACCTGAGTTTCGGCAGATGTTGACACTCGAAACGCCAATATCAGCATCTATCGCCCTTCGCATCGGCTATTTGGGCAACTATCAGCAGTTTCATGTCAATCATCTGAAGCAACATGTCTATACTCATCGCTTCATGGTGGGCATCACCCGTCGGTTCTCAATCATTTCGCGCCGGCTCTGAACATAATTCCAGACAGCGTAAAACAATCAATCCCGTAACGAATCATGATGACAGTTCTATCCCATAAATTGAATATCGTCCATCGGCTTTGCCCATTTGGCTTCATGCAAACGCTGAACCGTTTGCATGCCGTCGCCTTGATGTTGTGCGCCATATTCATGGTCACGATGTTCACTTCTTGTATCGACGAAGACGAACAACCCAATACGCCTACAGGCAATTTTGAGGCACTTTGGCGTATCATCGATCAGCATTACTGCTTCTTCGACTATAAGCAACAGCAGTATGGACTCGATTGGCAGGAGGTCTATGTCAAATACAAGGAGCGCGTCAGCGACCGCATGACCGAGCGTCAGCTCTTTGAAGTGATGACCGATATGCTGTCGGAACTGCGCGACGGACACGTCAACCTTGGTGCCAGTTATGATTACGGGCGCTATTGGGCATGGAAGGAAGACTATACCTCAGATTATAGCGATTCGCTCGAACGCATTTATCTCCGTACAGACTATAAAATTGCCAGCGGCATGAAATATCGGGTGCTCGACGACAATATCGGCTATGTGCGCTATGAGTCGTTTGCCGATGCAATAGGAGAGGGCAACCTCGATGAGGTATTGTCTTATTTCCTACTTTGTCGCGGACTTATTATCGACATCCGTAGCAATGGCGGTGGCGAACTGACCAATGCCGAGCGCTTGGCTTCCCGCTTCGTCGATGAGAAGACGTTGGTGGGATATATGCAACACAAGACAGGTACGGGACATCATGATTTCAGCGAGCTCAAAGCTCAGTATCTCGAACCCTCCAGCAGGCTACGTTGGCGCAAACCAGTATGTGTTCTTGTCAACCGTGGGGTGTTTAGCGCTGCCAACGAGTTTGCATCGATGATGCATGCGCTCCCAAATGTCACTCTGGTAGGTTATCGTACTGGTGGCGGTTCGGGCATGCCGATGAGCAATAGTCTGCCTAATGGATGGATGGTTCGCTATTCAGCCTGCCCCATGTACGACAGTCAGAAGCGTCAGACAGAGTTTGGCATCGAGCCCGACATCTCCCTCCATCTCGATGATGCAGATACTCGTCGTGGTGTCGATACCATTATCGAAACCGCACGAAATGTGATCAAAGGAAAGTGAAATCAGCTTTCGCTCTCGTCAGGGAGCATCGCTGTAGTATCTGTTTCTATAAATAAGGAGTCGTTCATGTCGTTGAGCGACTTCTTCTTTTTATTCTCTTTGGCGCCTGCCTTAATCAGGTTTTTGGCAGCTGTGATGATGCTTGGTCCGCTGTCGGCGGTGGTAATTTTCAGTTTGGTAATCTTCTTGAGGGTATCGTTCATGCTCGATTCCACCTCCATGAAACGAATGCCAAAGTCCTGCACACGGTCTATCACGGTATTGGCAGCATTCATCATGTCCTGTTGGTTTTGGAGTTGTCGCACCTGTGTCCACATCATCTCCAAGACGCGCAAGTTCATATACATGGTCTGTGGACCGAGTATCAATACCCCTTCATCATAGGCTTCGCGCCATAGCGAGTTGTCGTTGAGTAGTGCCAGATTGAGTGCTCCTTCTATCGGCACATACATGATGGCGAAATTGAGTCTGTTGTATCCGCTTGGCAGATATTTGGTGTATTCCTTTTTTGCAAGTCGCTTCACCTGTGCTCTTACGCTGGCGATGTGTGCTTTAAGATAATCTGACTTCTCGGTTGTGCCGTCTTCTGCATTCATATATCGCTCATAGTCTGTCAGCGACATTTTTGAATCGACCACTACATGGCGGTTGTTGGGGAAATGCAGAATGAAGTCGGGTATCAGTCCCTTTCCGTCTTCGCCTTTTGCCGTTTTTCCTGCTTTGTCGCGTAGTGTTTCTTGCGTGTCAAACTGTTCACCCTCTTTCAGTTCAAGGTCTTCAAGGAGTTGTTTCAGTTTCAATTCGCCGAAGTTGCCCTGCACTTTCACCTCACCGGTAAGAGCTCTGGTCAGTCGGTCGGCAGTTTCTCCCAGTTCTGCACTCTTCTGCATATTGATTTTGATGGTCTCGTCGAGTCGGGTGAGTGCTTCGTTTTGTTGTTCCTTCGATTTATCGAAAGCCTCCTGCATATTCTTCAGGCTCTGTTGCAGCGGGTCGATAATCTTCGACACCTGTTCTTTGTTTCTCTCTCCCAACTCTTCCTGTCTGCGCTTGAGCACTTCCTCCGATGTGGTCTGCATTTGCTCTTTGATGAGCTTTATCTGACTGTCAATCTGTTCGCGGTTCATTTGCTTCAGCGCTTCTATTTGTTTTTCGGCACCCTCTTTGGTTTGTTCCAGTTGTTTCTCGTGCGAGGTTTTCAGTTCTGCAATCTGTGTTTCGTAAGCAGCCTTGAAGTCAGCGAGTTGCTTCTCAAACGTTTCTTTCAGTTCGTTTTCCCTTTTGACATTGCGATCCCTTTCGGTATTGATAGTTTGTTGGGTATTTTCCTTTAGGGTGCTCATCTGTTTTTCGAAGTCAGTTTTCTGTAAAGTCAACTGTGCACAGAAATTCTCAGCGTGAGTTTTCTGCACGTCGCGCTCCGAAGTAAGTGTTATGATTTGACTCTGTTGATTGGCAATGGTGCTTTCCTGTGCTTGAATTTTACTGGTCAAGTCAGTCAGTTGTGCGTGTAGATTGTCAATCAGTTCGGTATTGTTTTGTCCGTTACCTTTACTTTTGCTTCCTAATACGAAGCCTACTGCCACCATGATGACAGCTGCCACAGCAATAATGATGAGATATGTTACCATACGTTTTGATGTGTTGGGAATGTTGCGGGTTATATTGCATGCAAATATATAAAAATTAAATGAGAGAGGCGAAGATGTTGGCTTAAAAATCTTTCTTTATCATTATTTTCTTTGGATTAATCCTTGTCGAAGATAATTCCGTGAAACAGAAAATGCCCAGTTTGCTTTTTGAAAACTGTTATATTGTTATCTGTAACGCATAGTTTTTAATTGTATCGAATTCGGTACATTAAAATTCTGATTATAGAGCTGTCAACTGTAACGCATGTGATTGATAGCATTAATCTGACCCCATGGTATCCAGAACCTGACAGTTTCCAAAATGAAGAATGGTATGTTTGTCAGAATCATTAGCAAAATAAGTGCAATTACCATTCTGCAATATGTAACCTTTATCAACAATAAACCCATTGGCAGAATTAAGTATGCACTAAAATAATTCCGTCAATGGGTAAACAAATTACTGCTTCGTATTTATGCCAACTCTCCACGTTCACGAAGAAGTGCAGTGTATTCTTCGTATTCTTTCTGCGCTTTACTCAAACTATGAGCACTGGAAAGCCAGCGGCACAAGTGTTTGATGGCATAACCAATAGTGTAGAGTGGAGCACAAAGAACAGCTCCAACTATACGTCCAAGGCAACCTGCACCTTGATTCATCATGCCATCTCCAGGGTTCAGCTTCGTGTACAATTCGTCGGCAGCCTTTTCACCCTCGCTACGGCCGGTCATAGACAGCGTTGTGAATATTCCACCAATTGCAGCTACAATCCATGCTGTGAAAATATGATTCCAGTCGCTTGGCTGATCTCTCCAAATTCCTAAGGCAATAAGAATGATTATAGCCAACAGAATGAACTTCACCATCGACCAACGCTTGTCTGATTTCAAATGTGAAATGTTCGTCTCCATATACAGAAGATTACAATCAATACACATCGGCATATTATCAATAGTATAAGCCGATAACTCCTTGCAATCTTTACACATTGCAGAGCCACAATTTCCACAAGTCGCGACGGCTGGTGCTTGGGGATGACGGGCACAAGGGTTGAATTGTGGCTGGTAAGCAAATTGTTGACTGGGAGCTACATTCGGATTAGGCGCACCACATTTAGGACAGCTCGGCGCCTTGTCGGACATCTGGTTTCCGCACTCACTACAAGTTATTAATGACATATTGTTTTTATATGTGCCTCGCAGCTACCCCAAGCAAGACTGTTTCTTGTTTTAGATTCCTTGGTACATAAAAACAAAAAAGTGTGGGTTGCTGTACATGTTACTCGTCCCACGGTCTTGGCGTCTCGCATTGCCCATCCTTGTCGAAACGAGCAACGCAGAAGCCCACACGTGTATGTAAAATAGCCACAATGCATCTTTACAAGATACAATATGGACTATCATGTTACATACCAAATGAGCATCTACAGTTGCTTTGCTTTTGACAAGGGTTCAGAGTTTGCGAGACTTCAGACCGTCAAAGAACAAAGCGCCATAGTAGACACTTTTTTATCTATGTAGTCCATGCCTTTTGCTTCTGCTTTCGCTTCAGCATTAGAACAAAGACTTTGCAAAGATAATGAAAAAACGTCAAATGAGAGCATCTTTATAAAGAAAATTGCGAAAAAAGTTTCGTAATTAAAAAAATATTATATTTGGATTCGAAATGAAGAGTGAATCTCAGATAGATTCTCCCGAATAAATGATAACAGAATCCGTTGGTATCTCGTAGATTAGAAGGATGAAAACCTTTTTTTTTATTGATAATAATGAGCAATCAGAAGCCACGCACGATAGAGGAATAAATGGTGGCTGGTATAGTGATAATAATTATTTCGAATGGACGGTATGTTGCCCACGCTTAGAATCCATAAAAATTTTGGTTTTCATGTTTATTTCGAACACTCGAATACCACTATGGTGTAATCGGTTGTGAGATAACGGTTTAGTGTGGTGTCCGATAACTTTGAATCCCGTGTTTCCTAACACCATTCGAACACCCGCGATTTTTTGGTAATCATGGCGGATATTCACACGAAGTAAATAAAAATTATTTTCAGGTATTTCCAAACGGCTGACAAAGTTATTGTCCAACGTTTGGTAAAAGTATTGTCCAACGTTAGGTAAAGGTGTTGTCAAACGTTAGACAAAAGTGTTGTCAAACGTTGGATAAAGGTGTTGTCAAACGTTAGATAAGGGCCTTTTCAACGTTGGAAACAAGTCGTTTCAAATATCAGAAATGAGTGATGTCAAATATTGTGCAATAGTGTTGTTAAATGTTTGATAAGGGTGTTGTTGAGCATCTGAAAATACAAAGCATAGATTAGACTCTATTGTGGTTTCGCAGTTTTTCTGGTTGCAACAGCAGATTGGGCGTGGTGGTTGGAGCGTGGTCGAATGGTGGTCGAAAATCATAGTTGTTTGGAATCGACCACCGTTGTAAGTCGTTGAAAAGGCGAATGATATGTGGAAGTGGTGGTCGGTGGTCGAAAAAGTAAATACTCGCGTGTGCGTGTGCGCGAGGAAATGGTGATCCAGAATAGAGATGTACGCGCAATGGAAAATAATTTGTTTGGGTCGAAAAAAAATAATGGAATTTGCTTTTTCGTATCGATATATTTCGTAAATTTGCAGTATCGTATTCCTAACGATGATTGCCGTATATAATTATTAATCTAAAAACAATATTGTTATGAACAACATTCCATTAGTGTTTTGGCTGATTCCGATTGCCAGTATTGTTGCATTGGGAATGGCATGGTATTTCTTCCGCACCATGATGAAGGAAGATGAAGGTACAGAGCGAATGAAAGAAATTGCAGCACATGTGAGGAAAGGTGCAATGGCTTATCTGAAACAACAGTATAAGGTAGTGACTATTGTCTTTATAGTGCTTGCCATCGTATTTGCTTTCATGGCGTACGTACTGAAAGTGCAAAATCCATGGGTACCCTTTGCATTTCTCACCGGCGGTCTGTTCTCCGGACTGGCAGGTTTCTTCGGTATGAAAACCGCCACCTATGCATCAGCCCGTACTGCTCACGGAGCACGCACCGGACTGGACAAAGGATTGCGGATAGCATTCCGCAGTGGTGCGGTGATGGGACTCGTTGTGGTGGGTCTTGGACTGCTCGACATCGCCATTTGGTTTGTTGTACTCAATGCCGTTTATGAAGGCGAAAATACTGCACTCATCACCATCACAACCACCATGTTGACCTTTGGTATGGGCGCTTCCACCCAAGCACTCTTTGCTCGTGTGGGTGGAGGAATATACACCAAGGCTGCCGATGTGGGTGCCGACCTCGTAGGCAAGGTAGAAGCCAATATCCCAGAAGATGACCCACGCAATCCAGCCACCATTGCCGACAATGTGGGCGACAATGTGGGCGATGTTGCCGGAATGGGTGCCGACCTCTACGAGAGCTATTGCGGTTCGATACTGTCAACCGCCGCTTTGGGCGCTACAGCCTTTGCCATGAATGGCGATATGCAGTTGCGTGCAGTCATTGCCCCGATGGTGATAGCCGCCATAGGCATATTCCTGTCGCTTATCGGCATATTCTTGGTGCGCACCAAAGAGGGAGCATCGATGAAAGAACTGCTCCACTCGCTGGGTCTTGGCACCAATGTCAGCGCCGGACTCATTGCCGTAGCCACCTTTGTGATTCTCTATCTGCTGGGCATAGAAAACTGGTTAGGACTCAGTTTCTCCGTTATCAGCGGTCTTGTGGCAGGTGTGGTAATCGGTCAGGCAACGGAATATTACACCTCGCAAAGTTATCGACCGACACAAAAGATAGCAGAGGCATCGCAGACAGGACCAGCCACCGTTATTATTAAAGGAATAGGTACGGGAATGATCTCTACGATGATACCCGTAGTCACCATATCGGTGGCTATCATGCTGAGCTATCTCTGTGCCAACGGTTTCGATATGTCGCTCTCGGCAAAGTCTATCAGCATCGGCCTTTACGGCATAGGTATTGCAGCCGTGGGCATGCTGTCAACGCTCGGCATCACTCTTGCCACCGATGCCTATGGACCTATTGCCGACAATGCCGGCGGCAATGCTGAGATGAGTGGACTGGGTAAGGAAGTGCGTGAGCGCACCGATGCCCTTGATGCCCTTGGCAATACTACCGCTGCTACAGGCAAGGGCTTTGCCATCGGATCGGCTGCCCTTACGGCTCTCGCTCTACTTGCTTCCTACATCGAGGAAATCAAGATTGCCATGATACGTGCCGTGGAAAACGGCAAACAGTATTTTGATGCAGCAGGAAATGTGTTCGACCCAACGAATGCAACGACCATAGACTTCATCAATTTCTTCCAAGTGAATCTCATCAATCCGAAGGTCCTGGTAGGTGCTTTCCTCGGAGCAATGGCTGCCTTCCTGTTCTGCGGATTGACCATGGGTGCCGTAGGTCGTGCTGCCGAATCGATGGTGCAGGAGGTGCGCCGGCAATTCCGAGAAATCAAAGGAATACTTGAAGGCAAAGCCACACCCGACTATGGACGCTGTGTGGAGATAAGCACACGTAGTGCCCAGCGTGAGATGATCATTCCTTCGCTGCTTGCCATCATTATCCCCATCGTGGTGGGTCTTGTGCTTGGTGTGGCTGGTGTGCTCGGTCTGCTCACTGGCGGACTTGCTGCTGGTTTCACCCTTGCCGTGTTTATGTCTAACTCTGGTGGTGCATGGGATAATGCCAAGAAGATGATAGAAGAGGGCCATTTCGACGGAAAGGGCAGTGAGAACCACAAGGCAACCATTGTTGGTGATACCGTGGGCGACCCATTCAAGGATACCTCTGGTCCCTCGCTCAATATTCTTATCAAGCTCATGTCGATGGTAAGTATCGTGATGGCAGGACTGACCATCATATTCCTGTAACGGCGTGTTGCCGCAGCATGACCTATGGACTGATCAATCAAAAAACATTAAACAACTGAATAATACATGAAGAAAACAATTCTGTTATCTGTGTCGGCACTCCTGTCTATGATGGTGTCGGCACAGACCGTGGAACGTATGGACAGTCTGAAACCTGAACAGAAGGCGATGGCTGTCACTTTGAAACTTACCGGCAGACTCTCTGCCAGCGCCAACGGTGACTATCGGCAGATGCGCGACCTCTGTTTCCAAGTGCGCACTATCGATCTCGGTGATGCACAAAGCACCGAAATACCCAAGAATGCATTCCATTCGCGACATCAACTCGTGAACATCACACTGCCGAAAATACTCAAAACCATCGGCACTCAGGCATTCTTTGCTTGCGACAAATTGCAGCGTATCACCATTCCCGCTACCGTGGAACATATTGGCGATGCGGCCTTCTCGCGATGCAAAGCAGTTGCCGAACTGACTATTGAGGGTAATCCAACCATCGGCGAGTATGCCTTCTCACAACTGTCGGGATTGAAAACCGTGAAGGTCAATGCTAAAGTGCCACCCAAGGCTGAAGTTTCTTCATTCTATGGTATCGTGCCTGGAAGCGTACAGCTGATAGTGCCGAAAGGCAGTGAGAAGGCTTATAGAAAAGCTACAGGATGGAGCCGATTCTATACAGCGCCTGCATATGCTAAGGAAGTGAGCAATCCGAAACAGTGCATTGCCCCTATGCCACAGGAAATCAATGTGCAGATGCGTGCTAAGGCATTGCCTGTGCATACGGCATGGTATATCGTAGTGGATAAGATGGATGGAAACGGCACCGCATTGAATAATGAGGTGGAACAGGCTCGCGAGATGCTCACCAGTCGCATCGGCAATATTGTGAACAGTAGGCAGCGCGGCATACAACTCTGTTTGGCTCTCGACACATCACTCGACGATGATGAGGCATACACTATGACAGTCGATGCAGAAGGCGTGTGTGTGAAGGGAAAAACACCACGTGGCGTGTTCTGTGGACTGATGACACTCGACCAAATACTACGTGGTTCGGGCGTCAAGGAGTGTGTTGATGCTATTCCACATCTCACTATTAAAGATGCACCACGCACACATGTGCGCGAACTGATGGTTGATCCTGCACGCACATTCATTCCGTTTGACGAACTCAAAGCGTTCATTCCCGAGATGGCACGCTATAAACTCAATGCGCTCCATATACATCTGGTGGACGATCAGGCATGGCGCATCGAGATTAAGAAATATCCGCAACTGACCCAACAGGCTTCGTCGCAGTGGGGACAGGATGATATCATGGCACCCTATAAGGGATATTACACCCAGGAGCAAATGCGAGAACTGGTGGAATATGCAGCAAAATATCATGTGGATATCGTTCCGGAGATAGAAATGCCTGGTCATGAGGCGGCTGCCATCAGCGTGTTCTCTGAACTTACATGCCATCAGCGTCAGGTACCTATACGTACCACATGTGGTGTGTCCAACGAACTGTTGTGTCCTGGCAACGAGTTTACATACGAGTTTCTGGGAAATGTGTTTAAGGAACTTGCCGATATCTTCCCATCTAAATACATCCATCTGGGTGGTGATGAGGCTGCGCTCGACAACTGGACCGACTGTCCTAAATGTCAGGCATTGAAGAGAAAACTCGGCATCACAACTACCGACCGCTCGGAGAACTGGAAGTTGCAAGGATATCTCTTCGACCGTATGATCGAATTGCTGCGCGATACTTACCATAAGACTCCGATGTTCTGGTATGAGACCTATTTCAAGAAAATACAACCTGGCTGTGTCACCTTTGCATGGCGCGACGGACTGACCGAAAAGGCGCTTCAAGCTGCTGTGGAAAACAATGCCCGCATCATGCTATGTCCTGGAGAACATTGCTATTTCGACTATCCAATGGCTAAGGGCGATATGCCTGAAGTCAACTGGGGTATGCCGACGACCACACTCAAGGATACTTATAGCCTTGATCCTGCATGGGGACACGATAAGAAGTTTGAAGAGAACAACTTGTTTGGTGTGGCTGGAACGCTTTGGAGTGAATGTATCACAACACCTGAGCGCATCTATTATCAGGCTTATCCCCGTGCCATAGCATTGGCAGAGGCTGGATGGAGTCAGCAGGAAAACCGCTCATGGGAGTCGTTCCTCCAGCGCATGCGTCCATTGGCTAATGACATGATGCGTCGTGGCATATCGTTCTCGATGGAATATTGATGGTAGAAACCCATGATAGAGACAGACCGTCAGTATGGCAGCGGCATCCGTCTCTGCCTCTATCCATGATGTGAATTAAACCCAAGTTGGTCACCATGCCGATTTGGGTTTGATTCATTCCTCTGTTTTTAGTATAATGTGTATTCCCTTGGGGCTATCATGCGTTTCCCTTTTCGGTATAAAGTGTATTCCATACCAATATCATGCACAAATGAAAAGAAAAACGGATATTCCTTTTGCAGTTCGCATCTTTTTTACTAATTTTGCAGCCGAAATGCGCCTGTGGCGGAATTGGTAGACGCGCTAGACTTAGGATCTAGTGTTTCCGACGTGCAGGTTCGAGTCCTGTCAGGCGCACCCAGAGAAATTCTAACTGCTTGAATATGAGTAGTTAGGATTTTTGCTTTTATAAAATTGCCAACATTTTGCCAACATAATTCGTCGCTAATTTGTTGTGGTTGGCAAAGTTTATGTTGTTTTCATCCGTATTTCTCATAATTTCATTGCATTTCACTTGACATCGCCCATTTTATGAGTCACCAAATGACACCCTATAGTCAAATAGATTAGCTCACATATTCTATAAATTGATATATATATCATCTATTAAATACAAAAATCACTATCTTACATAATAATTCAACACCTTTATTCGTTATTCTAACAGGAAATCACTACTTTTGTACTTTCCAAATAATTATACGCAAATATGAGTAAAGATATAAACAGACTAAAGGTCGTCCTGGCTGAAAAGAAACGAACCAACAAATGGCTCGCTGAACAATTGGGTAAAGATCCTGCAACCGTCTCAAAGTGGTGTACCAACACCATACAGCCGAATGTCGAGACACTGGTGGAGATCGCCAAATGTCTGAATGTTGAGATACAGGATTTGTTTTGGCCAATTGAGAATATTACTATTGAATAAATATCAAGCAGTATATAATTTAAAATTTTCAGTGTTTTTTTATTTTACTAATAGTGATAATATATAATAATTAGCATATGAATAAGAAACAATTAATAAGGGAGGTGGCAGGAAGAACAGGATTTTCTATTCGTCTTTCCAAAATAATTGTAAACTGTTGCATAAAGACTATACTTTCAGAATTGCAACAAGGACATAGAATATCTTTGAAGGATTTTGGAGCATTTCATATCGTTAAAAGCTTGGGAAGAACTTATTTTGATATTCAAAAAAAAGAAATAAAAAAATCATCAGCAAAGAATATTGTAAAATTTGTTCCATACAAGAAATTTAAGAAACAACTTAGTACCAATGTCGTTGATGTTCATGATGAAAATGATGGTTCGATAGAGAATATAATAACATTAGAACCTCGTGTATTCATCAATCCAGCGCCAACCCCCCAAGAACCTAATCCTAACAATTCAAGTCCTCTGTCCGGAAAACAGAATATAGGAAAGAGATGTAAACATAAGCAGGATGTAGCTGAACATTATCTTGCTTTTGAAGGAAAATTTCTATATGACAAGTTCCAAGGAGAATTGGATCATGACAGTTTTCCGTCGGTAAAGGTTCCGCAGCATGATGCTTCTATTCTGATTCCTAAACGTGATAAAACAGGAACAACAGTTGGTGTTATGGAACCAGTGTTGTTAAGTAGCATACGCAAAATGTGTCAGGAACTTAATAATATTATAGTTCTTGACAATGTGAAATTACCGATATTGAATAGAAATTATTCATATCGGCCTGACGTGTGCCTTTATTGGAAAGAACGAAACATATATGTAGACATAGAAGTAGATGAACCTTATGATATTGTAAGTCGCAAACCAATTCATTACAAAGGCAATGGCGACAATCTACGTGATAGATATTTTATTAGAAATGGATGGTGCGTAATACGTTTTGCGGAGTCGCAAATACATAAAAATATAGAAGGTGTAACCAACTATATCAAACGTATGCTAAGATGGCTGACTAATGATGAGAGTATTAAATATGATGAGGATACATTGGAATCCGTAGAAAGGTGGACTTACGAGCAAGCTGAGCAAATGGCCTCTGACAACGCAAGGGAGCATTATCTAAACTTGTCAGATTATGTTTCCACAGACGATACACAAACGAACCATGTTTCTGCTACCTATGATATAGAGCGTTTGGGATTTATTAAGCCTGATGAAGATGTTTTGCCTCCAATAGAACAATCTAAATGGGTTTCTGTCATTGATAAAATTGCCAAAATAAATTGTGATTATTGCAAAGTGCTTAAAAATGACGGTTATCAATGGGTCTATAAAAACAAACAAATAAAAATTGTTTCTCACAGCGGCAACGAGTTCATAACAGGAAAAAGCCCCCTTGAATACGAACTTGAAATTCCAGTAGACGAAATTAAAGATATAGTTCCGATGGAAAAATTGTTCTCTGAGAAACAATGGGAGTATAATCCTTGTATGCAAAGCGAAGACTTTTATACGATGAGAGAAATTCTCTTTAATGCTATTGCTAATGGCAACCCAATATGGATTGCATACGATTCAAACAACTCGGGGTATAGTACCCGTTTCTTGTCCAACTTAGTATTTTGCAGGATGGGAGCGACTTACAATGCCCCGCATATTGGATTAGGCCTTTGTACAAAACATGGCATGAACTCATTATCACACTTTTATGCATATTGTTCTAATCGAAAGGAGTTCAGAATGTTTGCTGTAGATGGAAGAATAAGAGAACTTAAAGTGCTGAACTGCGAACATGTATATATTGCTACAGAAGTATATGAACGTAGCTTTGCCAAACTAATCAGGTCGATATATGACAATTGTAATGGAAATGCTTTTTTTGAAAATGTAGATATAATCCTTGAATATATGCCAAAGTGTGAATTCAACTCTCCGATCACTCAAATAAATTTGGCTGATTTTCATGTTTTAAAGGGAGATATTTATAGCGCCATAGAATTATATAAGAAAAAAACATACGGATTTTTTCGTACGCCTTCTTGCACATGGGGGGAAGCATGTATTGGTGATATTAAGTTTTTTATAAAATTATTCGAAGATCACCTCAAAGATAGTTCTGATTACTATGGTTTCAATGCCCAAAAGCAGAAACAAAATTTCGAGAAAGTTTTAAGGATATTAACGCAATCTCCTTGGATACAGCATAAATAACCAAATCTTATACTTTGTTTTTGCAATGTATGGATTTAGAAGAATGATTGTGATGAGTAAAATAAATGGTAACTACTCAGCACCCCTATAGAAAACATCTCGTTAATAAAGCATAAACTTGATTTTGCTTATTTTCTTCATCATTACAAACTTTTTAAAGATTGAGTCGATGAGGACGTAGGCTGTTTAAAACAGTTCATTTAGCGAGTTCTTTTCCGATGATGCCTCCAACATGTCTCCTTTGTCTATTATCGCCCTTCAACAGATTATCTGCCAGGAGATGCGTTTTTGCATTTTCCGTAAGTCAAAAGTCTGCGTTAAGGGATGTAAATCGTGATTTTGCCATGTGGAGAAAAATGCTTATCTTTGCACCAAAAATGGCAAGCGACTGTACTGACATAGATGTTGTTTTGCGCCAGATAAACCAGCGTCTGCGCAAACTTGAGAAGTCCGACTCCGAGAAGACTGAGGAGATCGGACGCCTCAACCGTGTCATTAACCAGAAGGACGTGGAGATACATAATCTAAAGACAGAACTTGCTTCCACAAAGGCAGAACTTGCCGTTGCTAAAGAGCGCATCAAGGAACTCGAGGAAACTGATGACGATACATCAAGTACACCAGGAAAGCCCGAGAAAAACAGCAGCAACAGCAGTATCCCTCCATCCCAAGAAAGTATCGCTTCCCGTGAACAGCGCAGGACAACGTCTCTTCGCAAGCCAAGCGGAAAGCCGAGCGGTGGACAGCCTGGCCACAAGGGTCACACACTGCAGACTATAGCAGAACCAGACGTAATTGTAAAGCACGAACCAGTCTATTGTAAATGCTGTGGTCGGCTCTTGATTGATATACCATGCCAGAAGATCCGTAAGACACAGATTGTGGATATCAAGGTGGTCGTAGAGACCTGCGAGGAACAGTATTACGAGAAGGTCTGTGAATGCGGTTGTGTAAACAACTGCGAAGCTCCCAACTGTCGTATCAAGTATGGTGACAACCTCCGTGCACTGGTGACATACCTTAATGTAGTGCAGTGTATTCCGTTCAAAAGGATTGCAGAACTTATATCCGACCTGTCCGGCCAGAATATAAGTGAAGGAACAGTTCAGAACATACTCAAAGAGAATAGCGGCAAGGCAGATGGTGCATACGAGGAAATACGCAAGAGGCTGGAAACAGCGTCTGTCGTAGGAGCCGATGAAACGGGTGCTGCGGTAGGAAAGCATCTGCATTGGAATTGGATATTTCAGAACGACCTGCTTACATACGTGTTTCAGTCAGAATCGCGAGGTCAGAAGGCCATAGATTCCAAGTTCCCAAAGGGACTTCCCTATTCGACACTTGTGACTGACAGACATCAGAGCTACTTCAAGATGAATGTTAAGGATCATCAGGTCTGTCTGGCTCATCTCCTTAGGAATGCAGAGTATCTGAACGAATTGGATTCAAACCAGGACTGGTCACGGAGATTCATCCAACTGATAGAACACTCTATAAATCTCAGAAGAGAGGACAACATTACCTCTAGAAAGATAAAGGTACTGAAGACAAAGATGAAGAACCTCTTGGGTGAAAGCCTCACGCATTTAGATAACGAGTTTGAGAAATTCAAGAGAGGTATCCTTAAAGTCAAAGACTACCTATTTACCTTTCTCTCCAATCCAAGTGTGCCTTACGAGAACAATGCCAGTGAGCGGGGAGTTAGGAAAATCAAGATAAAGCAGAAAGTCAGCGGTTGCTTCCGAACAGACAGCGGTGCCGATGATTTTGCCAAGTTGCACTCCATTGCTGAAACTGCTATGAAGAACGGAAATTCTAAATTCAATGCAATTCTTGCTGTAG
>OQWI01000253.1_pt1 | contig 25244 bp, 25 predicted proteins | sample 1691551 | NCBI WGS metagenome assembly OQWI01 (sample SAMN03418259, study PRJEB22391) | human gut metagenome | biome: human-gut; feature: organic feature; material: feces | host: Homo sapiens | place: Tanzania | collected 2013-01
GTGACTTACCTTTTGTGAAAGAAGAAAAAGAAGATCGTATGAAGTTACGTACAATTGAAATGCCAAAAGTAGATTTAAATAAGCCGCTTGAAGTCATGAATGAACAGGAAAAAATGATTTATTACTTTTTGAATTGCCATAAAGGAATGGAAGATAGTAAGATTAAGATGATGATAGAAAGTGATGAGGTGATTCAGATGTTAGAGAAACGTGTAGAAACTATATCGGATGATTGTTGGAAAAAAATAATAGAAGATTTTCAAAAACTGCATGAAAATGAAGAACGAATCGAACTACAGCTTGAACTTGAAGAGCTTCAAAAAGCAAAAGAAAAGGTTCGAAAAGCACAAGAAGACGTTCGAAAAGCACAAGAAGACGTTCGAAAAGCAGAAGAAGACGTTCGAAAAGCAGAAGAAGACGTTCGAAAACAAGTGGAAGAAGCTGATAAGAAAGTAGAAGATGCAAATAGACAAATTGAGCAGATGAACCAAGTAATGAAACAAGGGATTAAAGCGATGCTTGCAAATGGGATGAGTTTAGAGCTTATTTCTAAGTCATTATCTAAGAGTGAAGATGAAATTATGGAGTTGTTGAAGTAGTCGCTTTCTAGAAATTTCAAAGTAACAATGAATAATAAAATTGATATCTAAGTCGCCTATAATAAGGCGGCTTTATTGGTGTATAATTGTATAAAAGGAACTTGGGAATATGATAAGTAGAAAAAGAATAATACGATTTGCGATTGGTACAATGATGCATCAGGATCGTTGGGAAAAGAAGTATAATGCGAATCATCAATTTGATGTGAATCAATATGATTATTTTACTAGCAAAGAATATGTGAATGCACTTCGTGAAAAGTGGCAGGATTTAGAAGATCCTGAATGTGAGTTTGAAGACTATGTGGATGTGTCTAAATATTCGAATTATTATGATTATGCTTGTGATGTGGTTGAATATAAAAGTCGATTAGAATGGCGTGATCAATGGGATTGTGATCGTGAATTTGATTTCAATCCATGTGATTTTGAGTATGAAGAACATTATGTTAAGGCTTTAAAAAGGGCTTGGAAAAAGGAATATGATCCTTATGATGAATTTGCACATGTAGATTTAGAATGGGTGAATGATGTAAATGAATATAGGAATAGAATTGATGAGTGTAGAGAGTGGAAGGATGAACATGATCCAAATGATGAATATCATGTAGATCCAAGTTAATTTGATGATGAAGAAGAATATGTAGATGAATTAAGAGGACTATGGAAACGGAAGTATGATTATTTTAATGAATTTAGTTCGATAGATCCTCAAGATTATAGGGATGAGTATACGTATTCTGGTGCGATTGAAGATAAAAAGTATTGGATGAATAAATATGATAAGAATAATGCATATAAACTTGATCCAAGTGATTATGATGGTGAAGAAGAGTATTTGGATGCACTAAGGTCTTGTTGGCAAGGCAAATATGATCCTGATTTTAAATGTAATATTGATGTGGATGATTATGATTGTGAAAAAGAGTATAGAAAAGCATTGGTTCAAGACTGGCAAGATATGTATGATCAACAACATAGATTTAATGGTTTTCGATTCGAGAGATTTAAAACTGTTGATGATTATTTTGTTGAATATAATGATAGACTCAATTGGATGAAGCAATGTGATGCAGAAGGTAAGTATTCTAAACTTGATCCTTCTTATTGTGACAATTTGATTCAGTATAAGCATCAAGTTAACTTGCGTAAGGCCTGGAAAAATAAGTATGATCCTAATAATGAGTTTCCTTCTGTTGATCCTTGTGATTATAAAAGTGTAGAGGATTATCATGAGGCATTAAAGGATTGTGATAAAAGGAGTTTAAAATCATGATTGATAATATTAGATTTCAAGAATTACTTAAAGAATATAAGAATGAGTTAATTGGTCCTAGATGGGATGATGAAAAATTTAAGTGGCAAGCAATCAAAGGTTTTCAAGATAATTGGGATATTGAAGTTAAAGATTTTTGTACTATGTTAAAGAATTCTTTGGATAAAACCTTTAATTTATTGGCTTCATCACATTATTTTCCTAAGAAGATGATTATAGAGTTTGCACAGAAAGAGCCTGAAACCGTTAGGCAAATGTTTAAGGATTTATTTGATGAAAGTAAAGATTTGTATGATCGTATAGTTTCTTTTAAAACTCAATCAAAACAATTAGTAAATAAATATTGGGATCCTGGTAAGAGTGATTTCCAAACTGAAAATACTATAACAACATATTTATGGTTGCGTTATCCAGATAAGTATTATATTTATAAATTTGAAGAGGCAAAGTCATTGTCGAAAGAGTTAAATACAAACTATGTCTTCAAGGCTGGGGATTATCAAAACAACGTAGAAAATTTTATTAGATTATATGATGAACTTAGTCAGGAATTATGTAAGGATTTGGAATTAAAACAAATTGTGCAAAGCGAACTAGAAGATGATTGTTATGATGATCCTAAATGCAAGACATTAGCAATTGATTTTGGTTATTTTGTAAATCAAAGACAAAAAGCTGCTAAGAATGAAGAGGAAAAAGTATCTTTGAGTGTTAAAGAAGAAACTGAAGATTATTCTTCAACTGAACCACATTATTGGTTTTTAAGTGCGAATCCTAAGATTTGGAGTATGTCAAGTATGCCTGTTGGAAAAGAACAGAGTTATACTTTGTATAACGATAATGGAAATAAGCGTCGTGTGTTCCAAAACTTTTTAGATGCAAAAGTTGGAGATATAATCATTGGTTATGAATCGACTCCAATCAAACAAGTCGTTGCGATTTTAGAGGTGATTAAGGAACAGGATGGAGAAAGAATTTATTTTAAAAAGATAGAGTCTTTGTCTTCTCCTATTGATTTTTCTCTTTTAAAAGCATGTCCTGGATTAGAAAATATGGAATTCTTTGTATGTTCTCAGGGAAGTTTGTTCAAGTTGTCTAAGAATGAATATGAACAAATTCTAGATTTAATTCGTGAAGAGAATCCGGCTCAGACTAATAAGGTTGTAAATAAATATGATGTTAGCATATAAATAGGACTAGTCAAAAAGAGAAAATTTACACCAGTGGTACAATAGAAAGAGGATGATTCAAAGACAAAGGAAGGCAAAAGAAAATGGCAAATAAAAAGAAACAGTTTGATCAAGAATTTAAACAAAATGCAGTCAATTATTGTTTAACACATCCAGAACTAAGTCGTAAAGAATGTGCGAAAAATTTAGGTATTGGAGATAGTACTTTATATAGATGGAAGCAAGAAGCTAAAGCCAATAACAACCAGGCAACATTTAAAGGTTCAGGAAATCTAACAGAGACTGAGCTTGAAAACAGGCGTTTAAAACGTGAATTAAAGGATACGCAAGATGCTCTTGAAATCCTAAAAAAAGCCATCAGCATTCTGGGAGAATAACACAAGTTCTGTACTGTCTTGTTTCTGAAGAGTCTAAAGTCGACATAGACTTTTCAGTGACTGGAGTGCTAAGTAAGCTACATTTGTCAAAATCAGGATATTACAATTATCTGCATCGAAAACCTAGCAAGCAATCTATATCAAAGAAAAATAGAATCCAAACAATTCAAGCTATATATGATGATAATCATCAAATTTATGGTGCACCAAAGATAGCAAAAGAGATGCAAAAACAAGGTGAAAAAATATCGGAAAGAACAGTAGGCGTATATATGCGAGAAATGGGTATCAAAGCCTGTTACATTAAGCCATATGTGAAAACAACCTTTGATAGTGATTTTTCAACAAAGCTGCATAACATATTAAAAAGAGACTTTTCACCAAGTAAGCCAAATGAGGCATGGTGTACAGATATAACGTATATATTTACCTTGGAAGGATTTGTATATCTTACAAGTGTAATGGATTTATATTCAAGAAAAATAATTGCATGGACGCTATCAAAGACACTGGAAGTAGAAGAAGTGTTGAAATGTATAGAAATGGCTAGAAAGCGCAGAAAAACAGCAGATCCTGTAATTATTCATTCAGATAGAGGAGTACATTATACAAGCAAACTTTATAAAAAATTAACCAAAGGATTGATTCTAAGTTATTCAAAGAAAGGCACACCTTGGGACAATGCATGCATAGAATCTTTTCATTCAGTAATAAAAAGAGAATGGTTAAATCGTACTTTAATTTATGATTATGATCATGCATATGATTTGTGTTTCGAATATATTGAAACATTCTACAACACAATACGAATTCATAGTCATTGCGGTTATGAATCGCCAAATCAATATGAAAATAATTATTATTCAAAGCATTAGAATTTAAAATTTATCTATTTTATGAGTCCTTTTTCTTGACGTAGTACCACTATACAAAAGAAGAATTCTTGAACGATGTTTATGTAACGGATACTAAGTATGATCGTTTTGTGTCTGTGCTTAAGAAGAAAAAGAATATTATATTGCAGGGCCCTCCAGGTGTTGGTAAGACGTTTGCGGCTAAGCGATTGGCTTATTCTATTATGAAAGAAAAGGATGATGATCGTATTGAATTTGTCCAATTTCATCAAAATTATTCGTATGAAGATTTTATGCTTGGATATAAACCTTGTGAGAATGGTTTTGAAATGAAGTATGGTATTTTCTATCAATTTTGTCAAAAAGCTTCAAATCATCCTGACAAAGATTACTTCTTTATCATTGATGAAATCAATCGTGGTAATATGAGTAAGATTTTTGGAGAATTATTGATGTTGATTGAGCCGGATTATCGTGATAATAAAATTAAGTTGGCATATAATGGATTGGATTTTTCAGTACCACAAAACCTTCATATTATTGGGATGATGAATACGGCAGATCGAAGTTTAGCTTTGATTGATTATGCGTTAAGAAGACGTTTTAGTTTCTTTACTATGGAACCTGGTTTTGATACAGATGGTTTTAAAAAGTATCAACAGAAATTGAATAGTCCTGTATTTGATAAATTAATTGATAGAGTTAAAGATTTGAATGATGAAATTATTAAGGATGATTCTTTGGGCAGTGGCTTCTGTATTGGTCATAGCTATTTCTGTAATCTAGATACTTGTACGAATGAAGTTTTATTGGATATTGTCGATTTTGATATTCTTCCAATGTTGAATGAATATTGGTTTGATGAGCCTAGTAAAGTAGAGCGTTGGGAAAATAATCTTCATGGAGTATTTCAATGACGCAAGATAAAAACATCTTTATTCATAATATTTATTATATGTTGTCTTATGCTTTTCAAAGCTTGAGACAGGATGGTTATAGAAATGTATCAGTTGAATTTTTTAATGAAATCTATGATTTGTTTGCGATGATTCTTTCTAAGGGGATTGCCACTCAATTAAAACAAGGCTTGTATAAGGAATATATTGATCGAAAAGATGATTTAAAAGTGCTTCGTGGAAAAATTGATATTCAACAAAGTATGCGAAATGCTTCTGTGCATAGGCAGGTTTTAACTTGTGAGTATGATGAATTGAGTGAGAATGTTTTATTGAATCAAATTATTAAATCAACGGCAACATTGTTGCTGAGAAGTGGTAAGGTAAAAAGAGAATATAAACAGTCTTTAAAAAAGGGATTATTGTTTTTTTCAAATGTGGATTTAATCGATCCTAAACAAATTCGTTGGTCAAGCGTTCGTTTTCATAGAAATAATCAAACCTATTATATGTTGATACATATTTGTAGGCTGATTATTGATGGAATGTTGATGACTACTAAGTCTGGTGAATATAAATTAGCTACATTTATTGATGAACAACACATGTGTAGATTGTATGAAAAGTTCATCTTAGAATACTATAGAAAGCATTATCCAAAATTAAATGCATCAGCTTCTCAAATTCCTTGGGCAGTAGATGATGATTTTACTAAAATGCTTCCAGTCATGCAGTCAGATATTCACCTACAAAAAGAAAATGATGTATTAATTATAGATGCCAAGTATTATAGTCATACAACACAATCACAATTTAATAAAAATACAATTCATTCAAATAACTTGTATCAAATATTTACTTATGTGAAAAATAAAGAATATACATTCAAGGATGAAAAGCATAGAGTTGCAGGTATGTTATTGTATGCAAGAACGAATGAAGAAATACAACTAGATCAAACGTATCAAATGCATGGTAACCCAATATCGGTCAAGACATTGGATTTAAATAAACCATTCAATGAATTAAGTAAGCAGTTAGATGATATTGTGAAGGAGTACTTTAGTCTGTAACAAATGATTAATATATAGAGACAGGTTTTTAATTAGAATCTGTCTTTTTGTGATAAAATTAAGTTGTTATTTATTCTAAATTTTATACTAGGGTGGTTATATGTCGGTTGTTTTAGATAATAATAAAATTGGTGCAGTAGGAGAGTATGTTAAAGAAAATACAAAAGATGGTTCTGTAATAACAATTTCGTCACCTATCTTTACTATTTATGCTTTTGAAGAGCTTAGAAAAGTATTAGAGAAGAGTGGTAAGTTTAAGTTTTTATTTAATGAGCCTACTTTTATTAAGCGTATTATTGCCAATGATAAAGAGGTTAAAGAGTTTGAGCTTCAAATGCACCAAAGAGAAAGAAATGTTTCTGAGTTTAATTTGGAAATTGGATTAAAGAATAACTTGGATCAGAATCAAATTGCTTCTAAGTGCTATACCTTTATTAAAGAAAAAGGTGAAATTAAATCTGTAGTTAAGTCAGGTTCAGTTACACCTAGTAATATCCTGGTTGAAAATAAAGATGGTAGTTACTTGATTCAAGGAAATAACGTTGCCTTTTCAAAGGATGGCTTAGGATATACAAATCAAATTCGTTTTGATTTTAATACAGTTAGTGATGATCAACAGATGATTGAACAATATCATGCTTTTATTAATCAAATTTTTAATAATGAAGATATTGTTACGGATGTCAAAGATGAGTTGTTAAAACATTTATCTAATTTATATAAAGAAAATTCACCGGAATTACTTTATTATTTGACTCTTTATAATATTTTTGGTGAAAAGCTATTGAATATGGATGATATGGCTAGAGTTAAAGAGCGTACGGGTATTAATAAAACAAAAATATGGAATGCTCTATATAATTTCCAGCATGATGCAGTAGTTGGAGCTATAAAAAAGCTTGAACTATATAATGGTTGTATTATTGCAGATTCTGTTGGTTTGGGTAAGACTTTTGAAGCCTTAGCAATCATTAAATATTATGAATTAAGAAATGATCGTGTATTAGTTCTTTGTCCAAAGAAATTACGTAGTAACTGGACTGGCTATAGAGAGAATAGTACGACAAATTTCTTAGCAGAGGATCGCTTTAACTATGATGTATTGAATCATACGGATTTATCTCGTGATAAAGGTAAATCGGGGGATATTAATCTAGAAACAATCAACTGGGGTAACTATGATTTGGTTGTGATTGATGAATCGCATAATTTTAGAAATAATACGGCATTAAAAGGCAAAGAAACTCGTTATCAGAAATTGATGAATCGTATTATTAAAAGTGGTGTTAAGACAAAAGTGTTAATGCTTTCAGCTACACCGGTAAATAATAGATTGGCAGATTTAAAGAACCAGATCATGTTTATTACAGAAGATAAGGATGATGCGTTTAAAGAATCAACGGGTATTAATAGTATTGAAACAACGCTTCGTGTTGCACAGGCTAAGTTTAAGGAATGGTCAAAGCTTCCGGAAGAAAAACAAACAACGGCGAATCTTCTTCCAATGTTAGATTATAATTTCTTTAATTTGTTGAATACAGTAACGATTGCGCGTAGTAGAAAGCAAATTCAGACTTATTATGATACAAAAGATATTGGTGAGTTTCCAACTCGTTTAAAACCTGTTTCTGTTAAGTCGGATATTGATATCAACAATAAATTTCCTGCATTAAGTGTAGTTAATGGAATGATTGCCAAACTGCATCTATCTATTTATTCTCCAATGCTTTATGTACTTCCTAGTAAACTGGCTTATTATGAAGAATTATATGACCAGGAAGTAAAGGGTGGTGCCAGCAAGTTTAAGCAGGTGGATCGTGAAAAGAATATTGTTAACTTGATGCGAGTCAATATCTTTAAACGATTAGAGAGTTCTATTAATTCATTTACTTTGACTTTAGAAAGAATTCTAAAACAAATTGAAATTATGATGGATATCCTGGATAATGGTCAAAGTTATGATTTGGATAATGATACATTTTCAGATGTAGAAGATGATGATTTTGATTATGAAGTTGGTGGAAAGATTAAAATTAAGGTAAAAGATTTAGATGCCTTAAGATTAAGAGAAGACCTTGCAGAAGATCGTAAGATATTGGAAGAATTACTATATCAATCGATTGATGTAACTCCGGATAAAGACAGTAAGTTATTGGATTTAAAGAATCATATTTCTAAAAAGATTAAGAATCCAATTAATACTAGTAATAAGAAGATTATTATTTTTACTTCTTTCTCAGATACAGCTGAATATTTATATGCCAATATTCATGATTGGCTGTTAAAAGAACATGGATTATATTGTGGATTGGTTACAGGTGGTAGTGGTGTTCGAACAAATTTAAAGACCGTTTCAAATCAATTTGAAGAGATCTTAACGCACTTTTCACCTAGATCCAACCATTTGGATGTAAACAAAGAACAAATCGATATATTGATTGCAACAGATTGTATTTCAGAAGGACAAAACTTACAGGATTGTGATTATTTAATTAACTATGACATTCACTGGAATCCAGTAAGAATTGTTCAAAGATTTGGCCGTATTGATCGTATTGGATCTATCAATAAAGTGATTCAATTAGTGAACTTCTGGCCAAATATGGAATTGGATGAATATATTAATCTAGAACATAGAGTTAAAAATCGAATGGTTATGTTAGATTTATCAGCTACTGGCGATGATGACTTATTGTCAGCAGAAAGTAAGAACCTGGAATATCGTAAGAATCAGTTAAAACAACTTCAAAATGAAGTATTAGATGTTGAAGATTTACAGGGTGGTATTTCTATTACAGACTTAACTTTAGATGATTATATTATGTCTTTGGATCGTTTTATGAAAGAAAATCCAAATGTGTTAGAGAAGTATCCTACTGGAGTTTATGCAGTAACAGATATTCCGGATAAAAATAAAGAAGAGTGTGTTGAGGGTGTTATTTATTGTTTAAAACAAAAGAAACATACGGATAGCCAGGAATTAGCTACTTCTTTATATCCTTATTATTTAGTGTATGTAAATTCAGATGGTTCAATTCATGTAAAGAATACGAATCCAAAGAAGATATTGGATTTATATAAAGTGTTATGTCAGACAACGAGTGAACCGATTGAAAGTCTTGTTAAAAAGTTTAATAAGAAAACAAAGAATGGTTCAGACATGTCTGAATATACGGATTTATTAGAAAAAGCTGTTTATGACATTAAGGGTATTGTAGAACAAAAAGGAATACAATCTTTATTCCAATTAGGCCAGGCAACCTTATTGGATAACACAGTTAGTGGATTAAATGATTTTGAATTAGTATCATTTTTGGTGGTGGAATCATGAGTGTATTAGAGGCATTACATATACCGACTCTTACTAAACAAAGAGTTCCAGTAAAAACATTGGTTGAACAATTACTACCAACACCAGAAAATAAGAAATTGATAGAAAGTCATGTGGCTTCGATTTATCTTGTTAGCTTATTAAATGAACAAACAATTCATTATAGAGCTTATAGAGATGATGATTATAGTTATCAAGCTATTTATGTGTTGCAAATTACATTAAAGAAGAATGATCAATTAACGGATTTAACAAGCCAACTACATGCTGCATTTCCTGAACCAACACTATTATTAATGGAACATATGGATAAAGAATGGATTAGTGTGGCTCCAAAAAGAATTAGTAAAATTGATCAAACAAAAACGATATTGGAGGATAATGTTGTACAAGAGATAAGTACAGATTCACTGAATTATTTGAATCTAAGTCAAATAAGTGCAACAAATTTAAAAGACTACTATACAAAAATCGTACAGATAGTCTATAAAATTGGTGTATTAAATTTGATTAAGGTATATCCAACAGCTGATCTTGACTATAAATCAATTATCAAAGAATACCAGGCAATACAGTCAAACATAAATAACTTAAAAGAACAGTATAAAAGAGCTTCAATGAAGTCAGAGAAGATGGATATTGATGATCAGATATATGATGAAGAAATGAAACAAAAACAACTTATAAATAAATTAAAAGGGAGATTTTAAATGGAAAGTATAGTAACTAAACCTATGAAAGTTGACTTTCATATACACTCCGTTTATTCAAAATATAAGGATGAATTTTCAATAGTTCAAAATGGGGACAAGAAGCACATAAATGTTTTATTAAATAAATTAGAAGATAATAATATTAACATGTGCGCTATAACTGATCATGATTATTTTTCATATGAGTTATATGAAAAATTAAAATCTTATGAGAATAAGCATGGTGATTTATTGAAAGTGTTCCCGGGAGTAGAGTTTTCGGTTGGTTTAAAAGCAGATGATAATACGGTAAAACCTGTACATGTTATTTGTATCTTTGATGATAGTGAGGAAAATAAGGAAAAAATTAGTTTGATTCAAGAGAAGATTCCTTTTGCAAATAATCAAATTGATTATGATGTGCCTGGGCAAAAATATTTTTCTGAAGAGAAGTTTATTAATATTTTAAGAGAAATTGATTTGAATGTTATTGCTATTGCACATCAGAAGCAAAGTGTGAGTAGCAAGTCGGCAAAAAATAGTAAAAACGATGCGAGTTCACTAGGTGAAGAAAAATTTAATGAATTAATAGCATGTGAATATTTTGAATCATTTGAGTTTAAAAATATGAAAAATGGTATGTTTAATATAAACTTTGCATTAAAAAATAATGAGAATTATGATCAAATTCGATTTATAACAGGTTCAGATTGTCATGATTGGGATGTATATCCCAAACATGATTCAAAAGAGAACTCGAACCTTGAATTTTGTTTTACATATCTAAAATGTTTACCTACTTTTAGAGGCTTGGCTATGGCATTTAGTGATATGAGGAGAATTTCAACTAATAATAATCTTTTTACACCAAGATCTAAGAGCTTAGATAGTATTCAAGTAGCTATTGATAATAAAAATTATGACATTAAATTATCACCTGGTATCAATGTGATTATAGGTGACAACTCTATAGGTAAGTCATTGTTGTTACATAAAATAACAAATTATGAATATTTAGAGGATAAAAAGATTAAAGATGGTTATGAAAATTATTTAAAAGGTAATAAAATCAAAGTCTATACAAATTTAGATAAAAGTACTATACATACTTTTGACTATCAGGGAAGTATAAGAGATAGATTTTCAAAAGATAAACAAGATAATAGTAAGTTTTTAAAAGACAAATTTCCTGAAGATATAAATAAAGAAATCTATAAAATGAAAATAATGACAGTTTTTAATGATTTATTTGATCACTTAGAGGATAAATTCGATTATGATGATAAATACAGGGAATTAATCTCTTTAACTATGGTAGATGAAGAAGTTGTATCCAAAAATTTAAGTGCTAAAAAGATCAGTGTAAATCAAACAGAAATAAGAAAAACCGCAAAATTAAAAAACTATTATGATGCTATTATTGCAAAAATAGATGAAAATTATAGCTTAATTGAAGATAATCTAGAGAAGAAAATAATAGATGAATTTAAGGTTAAATTATTAGAGTTTTCCGAAAAATATGATTTATCAAATAAGAAAGCTACAAAAGTTTATAATGTAAAAACCAATATGAATAATGGAATTGCTAATTATAATAAGCAGATTGCTAGTTGGAAAAATGAACTAGAAACAAAAAAAAGTAAATTTGAAACAGAAGATAGTATAACTTTATCTAATACTATATCAGATTTGGTGAAATTACGTTTAAATAAGAAATCGTTAAATTTTGAAAATATTAACGAAAAAATTGAACCCTCAGTCTTGTCTTTTGGTGAATATTTATTTGTAAAAAAATTTAAGAATTGCACTTCAATAAATGAAGAATATATTGAAAGCGTACTTAATCGAGTACTTAAAGATAATGCAAAATTTAATATAGAAAAAATCACAGAAGATGAATTAAAGAGTATGATTCGAAATTATGGTGATTCAAATGCTGCACCTTTAGATGTTTTGAAAGTTAAAATTGACAATGTTATCGATGATGATTTGGAACCATTACCTTCTATTACTTTACATGGGAATAATGTGTATAATAAATTATCTAGTGGTATGAATTCATCTATCTATTTTGATATTTTATCAAGAGATCAACGAGAAGGTATCTATATTGTGGATCAACCAGAAGATGATATTTCACAGAATAGTATAAAGTCTAATGTTCTCAATAATTTTAAAACAATGTCATATGGCAGGCAAATTATAATGATTACACATAATCCACAATTTGTTGTAAATCTTGATGCAGATAATGTTATCTGCATAATTAAAGATGAAAATGATGATATTTGTGTTAAATCTGGTGCTTTGGAGTATGTCGATAAAGCTGATAATATAGATATATTGGATACAGTAGCAAAAAGCCTAGACGGTGGAATTGAATCAATTCAGAAAAGGTGGAAACGTTATGAAAAAAACTTTAGTTTTAACAAAAGATGATAAAGTTTATAAGTTGACTTTAAAAGGTAGTGAATCTTCTGTTGTGTATATAAGAAAAAATATAATTAATGGAGAAGATATTTACAATGCTTTTTATAGGAATACAACAAATAGTTGCGATACTGATATAGAAACAGCTTTATCAGAACAAAGTGATAGAATTATTAAAGATCAATTAGAACAATTATTTAAATCAATTGATAATGAAATAAATAAAAACTGTTTTAGTGATGAGGAGAAAAAATAAAGACATGAATAGAATTGATGGATTAAGTTTAAACTTAGAAAGAAATAATATAGAAAAAATTAAAGAATTATTTCCTGAAGCAGTAGAAGAGGGGAAAATTGATTTTGATATGTTACGTGCTATGCTTGGTGATGAAGTAGATGATTCAAAAGAGAAGTATCAATTTACTTGGAATGGCAAAGCTAAATCAATTAAATTAGCTCAAACACCTTCATCTGCAACATTAAGACCATGTAAAGAAAAATCAAAGAATTGGGATACTACAGAAAATATTTATATTGAAGGAGATAATTTAGAAGTATTAAAACAACTTCAAAAAACATACTATGGTAAGATCAAAATGATTTATATAGATCCTCCTTACAATACAGGCAATGATTTTGTATATAATGATAGTTACTCAAATACATTAGAAAATTATAAGGAACAAACTAATCAAATATCTTCTTCTAACCCAGAAAGTAGCGGCAGATTTCATACTGATTGGTTAAACATGATATATCCAAGATTAGTATTGGCAAAAAATTTGCTTTCTGATAGTGGTGTAATCATTGCTTCAATTGATAACAATGAAATTGCAAATTTACAAAAGATACTTGATGAAGTATTTGGTGTTGATAACTGCATGGGAGTAATTTCAAACTCCAACAATCCTAAAGGAAGATCAGATGATAAATATATTGCAACGGCACATGAATATTTGCTGGTCTATGCAAAAAATTTATCTTCTGTTGAGTGGTATGGCTTTGAACCAACTGAAGAGATTATTAAGAGATATAATAAATTTGATGAATTGGGAAAGCAATATCGTGAGATTGATTTGAGAAAAACTGGTGAAAACGACTTGCGAGAAGATAGGCCGAATTTGTTTTACTATTTCTACTATTCTGAATTTACTAAAGATTTTTATGCAGATAGAAATGATTATATTAAAGATGGATATATTCAAATAAAACCTCAAAGAGAAGATGGCAAAGAAGGAAATTGGCGTTGGGGAATTGAAACTGCTAAAAATCAAATTACTGATTTGGTTCCCAAATTTATGCCATCAAGAAAAGTGTGGGGCGTTATGCAAAAAGATTATTTAGAGAAACGAGCATTAGTTAAGCCAACAAGTTCTTGGACATTTAAAGATGTGAATAGTGAAAGAGGGACTGAGGAATTTGTAAAACTTGGGTTTGATAAAAGAATATTCCCAAAGCCTAAACCATTAGGGACTATTACAAGATGTTTAAAACTCTCAACAAATGATGATAGTATAATTCTTGATTTTTTTTCTGGTTCAGCAACAACTGCTCATGCAGTGATGAAGTTGAATGCTGAAGATGGAGGCAATCGAAAATTTATTATGGTTCAATTACCTGAGCTATGCGATGAAAAGAAAGAAGCTTATAAAGCAGGATATAATAATATCTGTGAAATAGGTGAAGAACGTATTCGCCGTGCTGGTGAACAAATTAAAGCTGAATGGGAAAAAGAACATCCTACAGATGAATTATTTGACGCTGATGAAGAGTTTTCAACTGATATTGGTTTTAAAGTGTTTAAATTAGATTCGACGAATGTAAATGAGTGGGATTCTAACATGAAGCTTGATGAAAAAGAGCTTGCATTACGTTTAAGTGAAGTATTTAAGGAAGGCAGAAGTAAGGAAGATATTCTATACGAAATTATGCTTAAATATGGAGTGTTTGATAAACCGGTTGAAGAAATTAATGTGAATGGTAAAACAATGTATCGCGTTGGTAAACGTTATATGATAGTGTGTTTAGAAGATAGTATTATTTCAGAAGATGTAAGAGCAATTGGTGAATTATCTCCTAGAACTGTTATCTTTAAGGAAGCTGGATTCAATAATGATAACGATAAAATAAACGCTATGTATAATCTTAAAAAATGCGGTGTAGAAGATGTGAAGTGTATATAGGAGTGGATTGAATGGAAAAAATAAACAATTGTAGTTTAAACCTTGAAAGAAAGAATGTTGAAAAGTTAAAAAATTTGTTTCCTGAAGCCGTCCAAGAAGGAAAAGTTAATTTTGATATTCTTAAATCTCTTTTAGGCTTTGAAATATTCGGGGGGGGCAAGAGCGTTACCAATTTACTTGGAATGGTAAATACCAATCTATAAAAAATGCTCAAACACCTTCTTCAGCAACTCTAAGACCTTGTAAAGAAAAGTCAAAGAATTGGGATGACACTGAAAATTTATATATTGAAGGAGATAACTTAGAAGTTTTAAAGCAACTTCAAAAAACGTATTACGGCAAAATAAAAATGATTTATATTGATCCGCCTTATAATACAGGAAATGATTTTGTGTATAACGATAACTTTTTATGTGGGATTGATAATTATAAAGAACAAACCAATCAAGAATTAAAATCAAATCCAGAAACAAATGGAAGATTTCATACTGATTGGTTAAATATGATGTATCCCAGATTAATATTAGCAAAAAACTTATTAAGAGAAGACGGAGTCATATTTATAAGTATTGATGATAATGAGTTTGATAATCTTAAAAAAATTACGGATGAAATTTTTGGCGAAAATAATTATCTAGGAACCTTTGTCATTAATTCTACGCCAAATGCTAGAGATTATGGACATATTGGAAAAATGCATGAATTTTGTCTCTTTTATGGAAAGGATAGCATATCAACAATTACTAATATGTTACCTGATGAGGGTAAAACTTATAAATATTCTGATGAGATAAGTGGATTTAATATTCATCCACTTTATAACAGTAACGAAGCATTTACAGATAAAAATCGTCCAAATTTGTATTATCCTTTTTATGTTTATTTAGATAAACCAATCTCAAAGGAATTTTATGAAATAGGTTTGGAAAAAAGAGAGAATAGTATTGAAGTATATCCGCCAAAATCTTTGAAAAATAATGTTCAATTTGTTTGGCGTTGGGGAAAAGAAAAAGCACAAGCTTATATGAATAAAGAAATTGTTGGATATAAATTAGGCGATGAATATCGAATTGTACAAAAAATGAGGCACGATAAGAAAATAATACGTAGCTTATTATTGGATAAAAAATATTCAAGTAGAAGGGGTACTGCTGAAGTTGAAAAAATTCTTGGAGAAAAAATATTTTCATTTCCTAAGCCAATGGAGTTGTTGTATGATTTCATAAAAATCGGAACGAATGAAAACGATATTATTCTAGATTTCTTTTCAGGGTCGGCTACCACTGCTCATGCAACTATGCAAATCAATTATGAGGATAATTTGAAAAGAAAATTTATTATGGTACAACTTCCTGAATTAGTTAGCAATGCCAAGTATAATACTATTTGCGATATAGGAGAAGAACGTATTCGTCGTGCTGGTGAACAAATTAAGGCTGAATGGGAAAAAGAACATCCGTCTGACGGATTGTTTGGTTCAGATGAAGAGTTTACAACAGATATTGGATTTAAAGTGTTTAAATTAGATTCTACAAATGTGAATGAGTGGGATCCTAATATGAAGTTTGATGAAAAAGAGCTTGCTATGCGTTTAGGTGAAGTATTTAAGGAAGGTAGGAGTAAAGAAGATATTCTTTATGAGATCATGCTTAAATATGGAGTGTTTGATAAACAGGTTGAAGAAATTAAATTGAATGGAAAGCCAATGTATCGTGTTGGTAAGCGTTATATGATTGTTTGTTTAGATGATCATATAACGTCTAATGATGTAAAAGCTATTGGTGATTTATCTCCTAAAACTGTTATCTTTAATGAAGCTGGATTTGGGGATGATAATGAAAAAATAAATGCTGTATATAATCTTGAAAAGGCAGGAGTGGAAGATGTGAAATGTATATAAACCAAAGATTATTCATGTTCTTTGAAGTCTTATTTATTATTAATATTCTTTTATTGCTATTTTCGTATTTCTCAATGAAAAGTTTCAAAAAAAGAAAAGAAGAAATTAAAGAAATGAGCTTTCTTGTTGCTAAGCAAAAAGACGATGCAGAAAAACGTCTTGATTTAGAAAAAGAAAAATTCAAAAAACAATGTGAAGATGAACGTCGTAAAATTCAATTGGAACGTGGAGAAATGCAAAATCATATTAAAGAAGAGAAAAATAAGCTTTACAATATGAGGTTGGATTTTATCAAAGAACTTGAAGAAAAAGATGATACAAAGAATAAAACAGATAAGGAAATTGCGATTGATTCTTTATTTGAAATAAGAAAGATGAGACATGATTTAAAATCGTATCGTGATGAAATTAATTTAGTGAATTCGAATGTACTTCTAAAAATCAACAATGTTGAATCAAAGGTCAGTGATTTTAGGAAATCTACGGATGAAAAGTTCAGTAAATTGGATCACAAAATAGAAGACGAAATTATTGATGATATGATAACGGAAAATCAAATTAAGAGTTTATTATCTGATATTGATACAGTAGATTATTCAGATGTATGTCGTGCTGTTAGCAGTGAATTAGATGATGCGGATATTGTGAGTTCAATAAATGATGCGAAGGATGAGATTTTATCTCATTTGAACGGGTAATGTATGATGTTTGACTTAGAAAGTATATTAAATAGTCTGATTTTTATTGACTATTACTTCATTGGTATTAACATTGCTGGATTTTTATTTGCATGTTTGAATTCATTGTTGTACCGTTTTACAGAAGATTCAAGTATTGATTTTATTGTTACATTTTGTAGCACTTTAGGTGGTAGTTTAGGAGTTATTATATCCTTATTGATGTTTGAACGTTTACTGTTTTCAAAACATAAGAAGGATATAATGATGTCTAGAGTGTATGTAGTTTGTATGTTTATTATACAAATAGTAGTTTACTTATATTTAAGGGGTTACCATATAAAAGGGTTAAATTTAGATTTCATTCAGTTCTTTTTAAATAATAAAATTATTTCATTCTATTTAATTATTATAAATTTAATTTCATTTATAGCGTTTGGTATAGACAAAGAATTTGCAAAGCGTAGAATGAATAGAATTAGAATTGTAACTTTATTATTTCTTGCATTAATAGGTGGATCTATAGGTGCACTTTGTGGAATGTTTTCATTTAAACATAAAACAAGCATAGACTACTTTATGATTGGAGTTCCATTGATTATTTGTGCACAAGTTGCGGTAATATTTTATTTAATGAATTCAAATATAGAATTTATTAAAAACTTTATTTGAGGAGTGAGATTGTGAAATTAAAGTTTGTTGATCAACCATATCAAACAGATGCAGTGAATGCGATATGTGATATTTTTGATGGTTGTGAAGTTAAAGATTCATTATTTACTATTGAAGTAGATAATCACAATAAATTAAATTTTGATACAGAGGGTGTAGATTATTTTATTGGACATTCAAATAAATTGTCTATTGATGATTTTACTATGCTTGATAATGTACAAAATATCCAGGAGCGTAATGATATTCAAATGGCAAAGGATCTTCAGAAGAGAAACTTTACGATTGAAATGGAAACGGGTACTGGTAAAACGTATGTTTATACGAAAACAATTCTGGAACTTAATAAACGTTATGGATTTACTAAGTTTATTATTGTAGTTCCTAGTATTGCGATTAAGGAAGGTGTAAACAGTTCTTTAAATGCGACTAAAGAGCATTTCATGGAAAAGTATAACAATGTTGTCTATAACTACTTTGTTTATGATTCAAATCACTTGGAAAGAATTAGAGAGTTTGCGACGAGCACTAATATTGAAATCATGATTATTAATATTGATGCGTTTAGAAAGAGTTTCACGGATCCTTCTAAGGAAACAAAGGCAAATTTGATTCATAGAATGAGTGATAAATTAAATGGTAATAAACCAATTGATTTGATTGCTGGAACAAATCCAATTGTAATTATTGATGAACCACAGTCTGTTGATGGTACTAAAAAATCAAAAGAAGCAATTGCTTCATTGAATCCTTTATGTACATTGCGTTATTCGGCTACACATAAGGAAATGTATGATTTAATGTATCGTTTAACTCCAGTAGATGCATATCAGGAAAATCTTGTTAAGCATATTGAGGTGGCTTCTATTACAAGTAATGAAGCTAGCACAAAGCCTTATGTTAGATTGGTGAGTGTATCTTTAAAAAAAGTATTTACTTGCCGTTTAGAAATTTATATCAATAATAAGAAAACGGGTGTAATAGACAAGAAAACTATTACAGCTAAAACAAGAGATGATTTGTGGGAATTATCAAATGAAGTTGATTATTACAAGGATAATGGCTTTATTATTGATAATATTTCATGTAATCCAGGCGATGAATATGTTGATTTTTCAAATGGTGAAAGATTATATGTTGGAGAAATCATTGGAAATGTAGATGAAACGGCTTTAAAACGAGCACAGATTCGTCAAACGATTGAGATGCATTTAAATAAAGAAACATCCTATATTAAGCAAGGTATAAAAGTACTAAGTTTATTCTTTATTGATGAAGTAAGTAAGTATCGTGATTATTCTAGAGATGATGAAAAAGGGGATTATCAACGTTGGTTCGAGGAAGAATATACTAAGTTGATTCAATTACCTAAATATAAAAAATTGCGTGAAGAGTATGGCGATTATATCTCATTAGATCCTACGGAAGTGCATGATGGTTACTTTGCACAGGATGGTAAGGGAAGAGTTAAAAACTCTAGTGGAACTACAAATGATGATGAGACAACTTATCAATTGATTATGAAAGATAAAGAACGTTTATTATCTTTTGATGAACCTATTCGTTTTATCTTCTCTCACTCAGCTTTAAAGGAAGGTTGGGATAACCCAAATGTATTCCAGGTTTGTACTTTAGTAGAAACTAAGGATACTATGACAAAGCGTCAAAAGATTGGTCGTGGTTTACGTATTTGTGTAAATCAGAATGGTGAGCGTGTATTAGATTCTAAGTTTAATACTTTAAGTGTTATTGCGAATGAATCTTACAAAGACTTTGCGAGTACGCTTCAAAAAGAGCTTGAAAATGATAACTTCAAGTTTGGTATTATTGAACCAATTAGTTTTACTGGTATTGCCGTAAAACAATATGATGGTACGTTGATAGAATTGTCGCAGAAACAGTCTGAACAAATTTATAATTACTTGGTTAAAAATGAGTATATGACTTCTAAGGGTAAAATAACGAATAAATATCATCAAGATAAGCATGATGATAAGTTTGTATTACCTGAACAATATGAATCATTTACTTCAAAAGTAATGAAGCGTATTGATAATCTTTCTAGAGAAATTGAGATTAAGGATGCTTCTACTAAAATACCTGTTAAATTAAATAAAGAGGTTCAATTATCTCCAGAATTTGTATCTTTATGGAATAAAATTAAACAGAAGACTGTTTATACTATCAATATGGATATGGATAAATTTAAAAAGGAAGCTGTTGAACAAATTCAAAATATGCCTCGTATTCGTCCAGACAAGATTGATGCTCAAATCACAAATTTAGACATTACAAAACAAGGTGTAAAGGATGTTGGTCATCAAGTAAGAGAACTAGGTGCAGTATATGAATTTGATACAATGACATATCCGGATTTTATTCGTAGACTACAAGACTCAACAGACTTATTAAGAAAGACAATTATTGAAATTGTATCTAAGTCAGGTAGATTAAAAGAATTCTATGAAAATCCAGAAGAATGGATCAAACAAGTATCTAAAATACTATTGTCAGTAAAGAAAGAAAACTTAACTGAAGGTATAAAATACGAAAAGGTTGATGATTACTATGAACAAGATTTTATATTCAATGATGAAGAATTATATGGATACAAAGATCGAAATGTATTAGATGTATCTTCTGATAAAAATATCTATGACCATGTCATTTATGATTCAGAAATTGAACGAGAATTTGCGATAGATGCAGAAAATGACGATGATGTTCTTTTATATGCAAAACTACCAAGTCGATTTAAGATTGATACGCCAATCGGAAACTATAATCCAGACTGGGCGGTTGTATTAAATACGTTTGAAGGAGAAAAATTGTATTTTGTAGCTGAAACTAAGGGTACAGAAAATATTAATGATCTTAAAGGGGCTGAGAAGAAAAAGATTCTTTGTGGTAGAAAACACTTTGAAGTGATTGATACTGGAATTAAGTATGAGGTTGTTAAGGAATTAAAGACTTTGAAAGGTAAAATGGATTGATGAATAGATTAGATGTTGTTAATGTTGAGAATGTTAAGGATATTAACTTTGATAGACCATACCAATCTGCAAATTGTTTATTTCATTTTGTAAAGAAACTTGAATTTATCAAAAAATATTACAAGAAAGATGTTTAAAGCCATGGTATGTTAAAGAAGATGTTAAATATTTAGATCTCGAAGAATTAAAAGATATTTATATACCAATGAAGTGCTTTTGTGATATAAATCTACATAAATTAGAAAAACATATTGAATTTTATGGTAATTATGGTATAGCTTTTTCAAAAAATTGGGGAGTTAGCCAAAAAATACAACCTCTTATATATGTAAATGAAAAGTCTTTTCTTATTGAAGAATATAAGAAGTGTTTAAATAGGAATATAAAAGCAGAAGCAAATAACATAGATGTTTATCCCTTAGTGCAATTAATGTATATTAAGCCTCTTACTGGTATGCAAAAAAACCAAAATGGTGATGTTAAACACAAATTTTTTACAGATGAATGTGAATGGCGTTACATTTTTGATATGGAAAAAATAAATGGTGAGTATAGACAAATTTATACGGGTCATAATGTATCAAATTTAGATTTAATCAATGAGTCATTGCAAGAAATTAACACATCTACACTAAACTTTGGTTACAATGATATTAAATATATTATTGTTAAAACTGAGGATGATTTTATAGAAGTTCAACAATTAATAGAGCAGTTTGATTTAAATCAAATTGACAAATATAAACTAGTTTCAAAATTGATTATTTGGGATGAGTCAATGGGGGATTTTTAAATGAAATTAAATTATTCAGATTTGTTTGATCAAAAAAATTTAAATTTACCGCAAATTCCTTCTGGAATATTAGATTATTTAAATAAACAATTAAAAAGAGATGATTTTAAATATACAGATAATCACAACGGAATGTGTGTATTAACACCTAATGTGCAAAAAAAATATGAAGTCTCTGGTGTGAATTTTGATTTAAACAATAAGCAAAAAGCTATATTGGGTGATAATCCTACATTTTTTGATATAATAAACTATGCATATAATTTTCAAGAAAAGATAACCTCGGAAACATTTGAAGAAATACGTGTAAATGGTCAAAATGTTTCTGTAAAGGATTTTATTAAATTTCCTTTTTCTAATTCTAAAGTAATAGATGGCATACTATTCATAGAACCAGATAAATTCCCAGACATACCTCCTTTAACTTTAAGTGTTGATGATTTAGAAATAGTATTTAAAATCAAAAGACTACCTAATATTGATAATTATACGGAAAATTATATTGGTAGTAATAAAAATGAATCGCTTTTATTTAATTTTACATACAACGTTGAGAATAAGTCGAATACTGTGAATTTGACTTATGACTTAGAAAAGGAAAAAAACTTTACCGGTTACTTGGAATGTGCAAAAATGTTTAATGGATTAATGAATGGTGAAGCGTTAATAAAGGAAATTGGAAAACCATTCATGCGCAAATCAGAAAGCAACTTTCGTATAAAAATAGGGCTATGGGAAAAAATTGTTGCAATTGAGAAAATCTTCAATTGTGTTTTCAAACCATCTTTAGTCATTAAACATGACGAAGTTATTGTTGTTGAAAAGCTTTATAGAAGTCTTGTTAAAAATAAACCGTTCAAAACGAATGAAAAGTTAAAGACATTAACATTTTCAAAAAGACCTGCTGAATTGGAAGATAAGCTAAAACAATCTCTATGTTTTATGTTTAATGGTTCAGCTACTGTTGATATATTTGGACAAAAATTAGATTTATTCTCTATAACATGTACTTATCATTTAGTAATTTCTAACATTGAAATAAATAAAACGAATGGTAAATATACTGCCTATTTTAAAGAAAGTGATGAAAATGTAACGCCGTTTATGAGTTCAATGTTTTTTCAAAATAAAAATGATATGATTAATTTTTTAGAAAATAATGACATTGCTAATAGTTTTATTGCTGCTGAAAGAATATCTATAGAAGGGTGAAATAGTTCATATGGATTGTAAGACAAATGTTGATGTTATTTTAGCGGAATGGCAAACATGTGTAGAAATGGCAAATTCTGTTAGCCAAAGAAGAGATTCAATGAACAATATTTTTGTAACATTGAATTTGGCGGTGATTACTGCAGTATCATTTACATGGAATATTAAATCTCTTTTTATACTTTTAGCTGGAGCTTTAATTTGTGTTATATGGATATTTTCTATTAGAAATTATAAGATGTTAAATCAGGAAAAATTCAAAGTCATTAATAAAATTGAAAAAGAATTACCAATGATGCCATTTAATGAAGAGTGGTCATTATTAAAAATGAATAAAAAATATATGGATGGTACAATGATAGAAACATTTATACCCATTATCTTTATTGTTTTGTATATAATTGCTATAATAGTCATAATTTATTGTAAATTTAAATCTAATGGAGGTGTTTAACATGGTTTATAATATATTTATTAGTCATTCTTGGGCATATGGTGATGCTTATGATGGTTTGATTAATTTACTTAACAAGCGTCGTTATTTTGAATATAGGGATTATTCTGTTCCAAAAAATGATCCAATACATAATGCAAAAAATGATTCACAACTTAGAACAGCTATAAGAAAACAAATGCAACCAGCAAGTTGTGTATTGATTTTAGCAGGCGTATACTCAACTTATAGTAAATGGATTAATATAGAAATAGAATTAGCAAAAGAAATGGGAAAGCGTATTATTGCTATTGAACCTTGGGCTTCTCAAAAAACTTCTCAAACAGTAAAAAATAATGCCGATGTAATTGTTGGTTGGAATACCGAATCGATTGTAAAGGCCATTAGAAATTATTAATGATCATTTATTTGTTTTTTTGATTTTTTAATTATTCTTATACAAAAAATGCAAACCGCCTTTATGGCGGTTTGTTTTATAGATGTGTGACGAGCAAGGCATGAGTCCAGTTGGAGATAAACCAACTACGGGTAGTTACCGCCAAGTGTAGTGAACCACAAGCCGTCGATAGTGATATCATGGGTGAAGGAAGTGGTGTAGCAATTATTTTGAGCGTACGCACAGAAACTTGATAAGGCTAAATGATGGAAGCAAATCGGACTTTATTCGTTCCATGAAGAAATATGGTCGTATGTATCCGCATGCAGGATATGGTGGTCGTTTTCGTGTATGGTTAAGAAGTATGGATACTGAGCCATATAATAGTTTTGGCAATGGTTCAGCCATGCGAGTATCTCCATGTGCTTGGGTGATAGATTGTGATTCTTATGCAAGAACGGGTTTGTGGCCAAGTCGTGATTTAGCTAGATTATCGGCTAGTGTAACACACAATCATCCAGAAGGTATTAAGGGTGCTTTAGCCGTATGTGATGCGATCTTTATGGCTAGGTTTTATTCGGATGATTGTAAAAGAAGAATAAAAGAACATATTGAAAAAGAATAGGGCTATGATTTATCAATGTCTTTAGATTCTATTCGTAAGGGTTATGAATTTGATGAAACGTGTCAAGGCAGTGTTCCACAGGCCATTGTTGCGTTTTTAGAGAGTACAGATTTTGAGGATGCGATTCGAAATGCGATTTCGATTGGTGGAGATAGTGATACGATTGCGGCTATTACAGGAAGTATTGCAGAAGCGGCATATGGTATTCCTGAAGAAATCAAAGAGAAGGCTTATGTGCGTATTTGGATGAGCCATTAAAAGATGTGTTAAGAAGATGGGATACATATACAAGGAGGTGAAAATCATGGACGAAGTAGTGGATTTATTAAATGAAATTCTAGATGAATTAAGAACAATGAATGAGAAATTGGATGATATTCGTGGAAATGAATATAGTGATGGTTCTTTAGAAGATATATTTGATAAATTAGAAGAAATTAATGATAACATTGGTTGAAATTAATGGTATCATATAGGTAATGATATATCTTTTTTCAAATCAGTTAGAAATAATAATATAATATGGCATTGTCTGATTTGAGATGATGCCTTTTATTTTGTGGGGTTAGGGTTATGATGGATTTTATGAGTATTCCGCTATCTGAAGTCCATGCAATATGCTACAGAAGTCCACATAATCC
>OQWI01000255.1_pt1 | contig 25117 bp, 19 predicted proteins | sample 1691551 | NCBI WGS metagenome assembly OQWI01 (sample SAMN03418259, study PRJEB22391) | human gut metagenome | biome: human-gut; feature: organic feature; material: feces | host: Homo sapiens | place: Tanzania | collected 2013-01
CTGGAGTTCAGACGTGTGCTCTTCCGATCTAATCGGAACAATTTCCCTGTTTTTAGCACAGAAAGCAAAACAGGTTTACGGCGTAGAGATTGTGCCGTCTGCCATCGAAGATGCGAAAGACAATGCCAGAAGAAACGGCATCCAAAATGCAGAGTTTTATGTTGGCAAAGCAGAAGAAATCCTGCCTCACAAATACGAAACCGAAAACGTCAAAGCCGATGTGATCGTAGTCGATCCGCCAAGAAAAGGCTGCGATGAAGCCCTGCTTGAGACCATCGTCAAAATGCAGCCGGAAAGAGTCGTCTACGTCAGCTGCGATTCCGCGACACTGGCAAGAGATCTGAAGTATCTGACCGCAAACGGATACAAAGCAGAACGCCTGGCAACGGTCGATATGTTCCCGATGACGGTGCACGTAGAAAGTGCAGTAAAACTTGTGAGGGAAAACCAACGAATAGAAACAAGGGTGAAATAACAATCCGGAATTTCCAGATTGTTCAAACCGAAGGTTCTCGTCAGGTCACACGCGATACCAAGGACTACACCATCAAAGGCTGGGTGATGGATGATGAACGGCTGAAACGAGGAACGTATCTGACAGAGAAGTATTTCGACGAGCAGTTAGAGCGTATCCGTGAGATTCGTGCCAGCGAAAGAAAGTTCTATCAGAAGATTACTGACCTGTATGCGACAGCCATTGACTATGACAAAAATTCTGCAACGACGAGAAGATTCTATGCGACTGTCCAGAATAAAATGCATTACGCCGTTCATGGACATACGGCGGCGGAGCTGATCGTGGAAAGAGCGGATCACACAAAAGAGCACATGGGGTTAACCACCTGGGCAGATGCACCGGAAGGAAAGATTAAGAAAAGTGATGTTACGGTTGCTAAGAATTATTTGAGTCAGGATGAAATGAAGCAGCTGAATCGTATGGTTACGGCATATTTGGATTTTGCTGAAAACATGACCTTGCGCCATATCCCGCTTACGATGCAGGACTGGGAAAAGAGGCTCAACAGCTTCATTGAAATGTTTGACTATGGTATTTTACAGGACGCGGGTAAGGTGTCCGCAGAAATTGCAAAGCTTCATGCTGAGACAGAATTTGAAAAATACCGTGTCATCCAGGATAGATTGTTCATGTCTGATTTTGATAAGTATATGCTGGAATTAGAAGAAAACACAAAGAAATAAGGATCGGATTCTAGGTCGAGACGGTGAAATCCGGCAACTCAACTCCCTGCGAGTGTATGGCAAATTCGTGCTCAGAGAGGATGAATTGTGTAGAAGTTGAGCGGCTTTCACTGTCTCAACGGTCGAGACAGTGGCAGGAAGCAGCAGTGTAAAATTGCCTTGCATTATATAGATAGCAAAGTCTTTATACAGACTTGTTCCCATAGACTTCGATGGTCAAGACCTTGATATGGATGTTATTTTTGCCACAGATTGCATCTGTTTGTAGCTGTGAATGCGTGGTTTCAAAAGGCGTGGACCTGTTTCCTTTTTGACATGATATGTTTCCGCAAACGGGCACAGAACCTGACATCAATCAGAAGGTATCGTGCCATGTGGAGACTGTGGTGCTGATGTCGAAAAAAGGATAAATCTGAGTTTTCAAACTATAGAGTAGGTGAACACTGTTATGCACGGAAAATCAATAGAACTTTTTCTTGTCAACGGATCAGCTGACAGCATCGTTACAGCCGAATTATCCAACTGGAACGGCAAGGCAATAAAAATTCCAAGAATAGAAGTTTCCGACTGCAAAAGAGACGATATTCAGGAACCTGGAGTGTATTTTTTATTCTGTAAAGATGAGGAAAACGATGAAGATTCAGTTTATATAGGTGAAGCTGAGAACGTCAAAGATCGTCTTTTGCAGCATCTTAGAGATGCGGCTACAGAAAAAGAAAAATATTACTGGAATGCAGCAGTAATTTTTACAGGCCGTGACCTTAACAAGGCCCTGATTAGATATCTTGAGAACAGGCTTGTTGAGTTTAGCCCAAAACAGTAGGCGCTACGAAGTTCTTACAAAAAACACATATAAGAATACTGTTTTAAAGGAATCTCAGATTGCTACAATGGAAGAGTTTCTGGACAATATAAAGGTTCTTGTTAACGCTATGGGATACAAAGTATTAGAACCTTTACGCCATGACAGTTCGCAACAGCATGACATAAACGAAAATCTTCTTTATCTTAAGACTGGTACTGCTGATGCTGTTGGAGAAATAACTTCAGAAGGATTTGTCGTTCTAAAAGGATCGAAAATTAACGAGAAGACGTTTGGGAAATCCCTGTCAAAAGGCATGAAGGCTATTCGTGAAAAACATATAGCATCAGGACTTGTCAACGAAGAGCACATTACGACTGAGGATATATTATTTTCAAGTTCTTCTGCAGCTGCTGATTTCGTAACCGGGTACAGTGTCAGCGGACCTGCAGTATGGAAAAATATAAAAGGAAAATCATTAAGAGAGATAGAATCTGAATAGCAATGTGCTAAGTTTACTGATGATTTAATAATTTGATCTGATATGTATGATCCTCAACTGAAAAACTTTATAAAATAGGCCAATTCTGGATGTTTTAATGGAACATATGGGATTACAGATACTACACATTCATCCATTATTAAACAGAATAATCATAATTAGTTATTTCTTACTAATTACATCTTTTTGTTTCTGAGTTCACACTTATCATGTCAGTAAGTGCTTAATATTCTGATTTTTCCTAAAGATCATGCATAATAATGGGCTGTTTTTGATAAGTGTTTACCACTCCTTTTTGTATTAGTAAAATAGTACATAGAAACAGCCTCTTATTTAAGATCTGGTTAAGTCGTATTCAAAGTTGAATTCAACTTTCAAAAGAATAAATAAACGGAGATTATTGTGAAAAAGATTATTTTGACAGGTGACAGACCAACTGGCCGCCTACATGTAGGTCATTATGTAGGTTCATTAAAAGAGCGCGTTAGTCTGCAAAATTCAGGCGAGTACGATGAAGTTTATATCATGGTCGCAGATGCTCAGGCCTTAACTGACAATGCTGATAATCCTGAAAAAGTTCGCCAGAATGTAATGCAGGTAGCTTTAGATTATTTAAGCTGCGGTATTGACCCTACCAAGTCAAATATCTTTATTCAGTCAATGATCCCTGAGTTAGCTGAGCTTACTGTTTACTACATGAACTTAGTAACTGTATCTCGTGTTCAGCGTAACCCAACTGTAAAAGCAGAGATTAAGCAAAAGAATTTTGAAACAAGCCTGCCATTAGGCTTTTTCTGCTATCCAGTAAGCCAGGCATCAGATATCACCGCCTTTAAGGCAACTACAGTTCCTGCAGGTGAAGATCAGATGCCTATGATTGAGCAGTGCTGTGAGATTGTAAGAAAATTCAATGAAGTTTACGGCGAGACTTTAGTTGAGCCAAAGATTGTTTTACCTTCAAACAAGTCATGCCTGAGATTACCTGGTATTGACGGTAAAGCCAAGATGAGTAAGTCAATTGGCAACTGTATTTATCTGTCAGATACAGAAGAGGACATTAAAAAGAAGGTTATGTCCATGTTTACAGATCCTACCCACCTGCGCAGAGAAGATCCTGGTCATGTTGAAGGCAACCCTGTATTTACCTATCTTGATGCATTCTGCAAGGATGAGTATTTCCCAGAGTTCCTGCCAGACTATAAGAACCTTGATGAATTAAAGGCTCACTATCAGCGTGGCGGTTTAGGTGATATGGTGGTTAAGAAGTTCCTGAACAATGTTATCCAGACTGAGCTTCGTCCTATCCGTGAAAGACGTAATGACTGGGAAAAGAGATTACCAGATGTCTTTGAGATCTTAAAGCAGGGCACAGCCAAGGCACGCGCAACTGCAGCTCAGACCTTAAGTGAAGTTAAGCACGCAATGCGTATCGACTACTTTACAGATGACAATCTGTTAAAGTAATCAGAGACTTTGCTTAATAATAAGGCTGGGCACTAAATCCCGGCCTTTTTAATTTTCTGAAGCCGTAAATTTAATCTGGTCTTTTTTTTCGATTGCTCTATAGACAGCAGTACAGATAACTGCTGAGAGTAATGAGCCGCTTGCTGTGGCAAGTCCCATTGGCAACAGAGTTGCAGGAAACATAACTGATGCTATGTAGGCACCTGGTACTCTTAGTGTTACTGTGGCAATCAGATTATGCATAAATGAAATTTCTGATTTTCCCAAAGCGCAGAAGAAACCGCTGAAACTGAAAGAAATGCCGGCAAAAAGACAATCCCAGATGTATCCCTGAAGATATTTTCCTCCGGAGATGACAACATCTCTGTCTTTTGTGAAAAGCTCCAGAGCGTTTTCTGACATAAACTGAAAGACAATGCCTACAGTAAGGCCAAATGCTGCTGTTATAAAGATCGCGTAACGAAGAGTCAGTTTTGCTCTGTCAAAAAATCCTGCACCTATATTCTGAGCTCCCATTGCCGATACTGTAGACAGCATTGAAGATGGGACCAGAAAGATAAAGCTTATGATCTTCTCAACAATACCAACGGCTGCCGCATCAGTAAGGCCTCGCATGTTGGCAATCACGGTTATGATCATAAAGGCAGTCTGAATAAAGCCATCCTGAGCACAAATCGGAATACCTATGCGCAATAATCTTTTGGCGACATTGCCTTTTAGCTTTAAGTAACCTGCTGAAAAGGCTTCTTTAGAATTATTTTTTCTGATATAGAAAAATGCGCAAACTACGCTGATGCCCTGAGCTATGGTTGTACCAAGTGCGGCACCGGTTGATCCTAATTTAAAATAACCTATGAAAAGATAATCAAGAAAGATATTGGCAACACAGGCTATGGCAATAAAGTACATTGGGGATTTTGAATCTCCAAGACCTCTTAGAACAGAACTTACAATGTTATAGGCTGTAATAAGGGGAATTCCTGCAAAACAGATAACAAGGTACTCTCTGGTATCCAGAACGGCTTCTTCAGGTGTTTTTACAAGATCTGCAATCGTGTCTGTAAAAAACAGTAGGAGACAGGTGAGAAGTAGAGACAGGATAAAAAATACGGTTACAGTGTTTCCAATGCTGTATCTTAGTTTTTCACTGTCTTTAGCACCGCATGCCTGTGCAATACAGACGGTGGCTCCCATTGAAAGACCAACAATCATGACAGTTATCATATGCATGATCTGAGATCCAATGGATACTGCTGTGATGCTGTCTACTCCATCGAACTGACCTACAATGAAAAGATCGGCAAGGCCATAGAGTGTCTGCAGAAAATAAGATAAAAAGTATGGAAGAGAAAACAGAATGATGTTTTTTAAAACACTTCCCTGTGTTAAGTCTTTATGCATGGCAAACTTTATGTGTACTTTACTCTGAGACCTTATTATTTCACTGTAACTGCATTTGTCAATTTCATAAACACAGTTTTAATTACCTTACGTTAAATCAGACGAACAGGCAGTCTCTGCCTTTATAAAATGAGGAGGATCGGACATAAAAAACTGTTTTACAGTTGTTAATTAAATTCTTTATATTACAATAAGTTAGTAATATTAACTTGTAGTAATATTTTTTGATTAAAGATCCTTTTAAAGTCTCTTCCAAGCCTTTGTCGTGGTATGTCTGCAATCACACCTGACATAAATGATCCTGTTAAAATTACCGATCCTTACTCTGACTTATGCAAATCTTTCAAATTGTCATACAATAGGCAAAAAATTTTTCTGAAGACTATGACCTACACACAAAAAAACAAAATTACACTCATGACAGAAGGCAATATCTTTAAGATCTTGCTTTTCTTTTCTATTCCTCTGATCTTAGGCAATTTCCTGCAACAGATGTATTCAACTGTTGATTCAATTATCGTAGGTAACTACGTAGGATCACAGGCATTAGCAGCAGTATCTTCAACTTCCATGATAGTGACAGTAATTATTTCAGGTTGTCAGGGTATAGCAGTTGGCGCAGGTGTTGTTATTGCTCAATGTTTAGGTGCTAAAAACAGACGTAATGTCTTCAGATCAGTGCATACCTCTTTAGCTTTTTCACTAGTTTTAGGTGTGGTTTTAACCGTGCTGTGTGCGCTGTTAACAAGGCCTATGGTAGAGTCAATGAATACTCCAAAAGATATTTTAGATGACTCTGTTACCTACTTATTTATCTACTCTTTTGGTCTTATTTTCACCATCTTCTACAACATGATTGCAGGCATTTTAAATGCCTCTGGTAATTCCAAAAGATCTTTACTCTATTTAGCTTATGCTTCAGTTATCAATGTAGTTTTAGATTTACTGTTTATTGTTGTCTTTGATATGGGAGTAGCAGGAGCTGCTATAGCCACTAACATCAGTCAGCTTTTAGCCTGTATCTTCTCATTACACTACGTCATGACTACAAAAAATGAATGCAGAGTCTATTTAAAAGCAATCCGTTTCCATAGGCAGATGTTAGTGAGAATTCTTCGTATGGGCATTCCTGCTGGAATGCAGAACACCGTGATCTGTTTTTCAAATGTGCTAATTCAGTCAAGCGTTAATGTCTTTGGCTACGAGACCATCGCAGGTTATGGTATCTATCTTAAGATAGACGGTTTTGATATTCTGCCTTTGTTGAGTATTTCTCTTGCAATGGCAACCTTTGTAGGACAAAACTATGGCGCTGGCTGTATTGAGCGCGTTAAAAAAGGTGTCATTTGTGGTCTTATCATAGGAGTTACCTATACAGCAGGAATCGGCATTATCATGCTTGTCTTCCACAATCCAATTCTAAGCTTGTTTACCTCAGATAGAGAAGCTATCCACTATGCATATCTTGCAATGCTGTATTTCTGCCCATTCTATGGCATGTTAGGCTTTACTCAGGTCTTTGCAGGAGCAATAAGGGGTGCGGGCAAGAGTTTAGTTCCAATGGTGGTATTGCTGTTCTCATTCTGTATCTTCAGAATTTTATGGATCCTATTTGTGCTACCTGTACTCAATAATTTTGAAGGTGTGCTTTTAGTTTATCCTGTGTCGTGGGCTGTAAGTGTAGTCTTAATGACTCTGTGCTATATAAATCTTAGGAAAAAGGTGTTACGTACAGCATAGCAAAGAGAGTAACTCCTATTTTCAACATAACCTCATTTAACCACTCACCAAAATCTGTTACCACATGCATTTTGTAAATTGAAGTGTACAAAATGCATGAACAAAAACGGCGCAGTTCATATCTCTCTTTGTAAAAACGGCTTTTTGTGGGACAATAACCTGATTTTTACAATCTTTGACTAGAAATTTAATGAAAAATTAAGTTCCTGCGTCTTAAAAAGCGCAACAACATAAAATGTCACTGAAAATAGATAGTCACTGAATTTTTTACTTAACTGGATATAACTCAAATGCTAGACACTTTAGATTCAGCCATTAATGCTGTTAATGGCGTTCTGTGGTCTTATGTCTTAATCGTTGTTTTGATTGGTTTAGGCATATATTTCACTATCAAAACCAAGTTCGTTCAGATCTTCTACGTTGGTGAAATGGTTCGTGTTTTAAGACACGGTATCGTTGGTCATAAAACCAAGGGTAAGGAGATCAGCTCTTTCCAGGCATTCTGTATCAGTACAGCTTCACGTGTAGGTGTAGGTAACATTGCAGGTATTGCAATTGCAGTAACCTTAGGTGGTCCAGGTGCAATCTTCTGGATGTGGGTCATCGCTTTAATCGGTTCAGCTACAGGTTTCGTTGAGAGTACCTTAGCTCAGATCTACAAGGTTCCATTCCGTGAGGGTGGTTACCACGGTGGTCCTGCTTACTACATCCGCAATGCTTTAAAACAGCCTGCTGTTGCAGCTTTATTTGCTGTTTTAATTACCATTACTTTTGCTCTAAGCTATAACTCAGTACAGTCAAATACCATTGCTATGGCATTAAATGACAGTATGGGCTTTGACACCATCATCACCGGTTTAGTTCTATGTATCTTAACCTCAATGGTGATCTTTGGTGGTGCTCACCGTATTGCAAAAGTAACTGAGTTCTTAGTTCCAATCATGGCAACTTTATACCTGATTGTAGCTTTAGTTATCTTCTTCAAGAACTTATCAGCAGTACCTGAGATGTTCTACTTAATCTTCCATGACGCTTTTGCTCCTCAGTCAGCTGTAGCTGGCGGTTTTGCTGCAGTGATCATGACTGGTATTAAGCGTGGTCTGTTCTCTAACGAAGCTGGTGAAGGTTCTGTTCCAAATGCAGCTGCTTGTGCTACCACATCTCATCCTGTAAAGCAGGGGTTAATCCAGGCTTTCGGTGTATTCGTTGATACCTTATTTATCTGCTCAGCTTCAGCAGTGATTGTTTTACTATCAGGTAAATATGAAATCGGCGGTGATGTAACTGGTATTGCTCTAGTTCAGGAATCTCTATCATCTCAGTTAGGTGAGTGGTGCAGATACTTCATGTCATTTACCATTACCTTATTTGCCTTCAGCTCAATCATAGGTAACTACTACTATGGTGAAGTTAACATCATGTACTTAACTAAGAACACCTATGTAATGACTGTCTTCAGAATCTTAGTTGTTGCAATGGTATTCTTCGGTTCATATGCTTCGCTGTCAGTTGTATGGGATTTAGCTGACTTATGTATGGCTCTATTAGCATTAACCAACCTTTATGCTATTGTTCGCCTAGGTAAGTACGCATTCTATGCATTTGATAACTACATTTCTCAGAAGAAACAGGGCATCAAAGAGCCTGTATTTACAGCTTCTTTAATGAAAGATCAAAGTGGTGTTGCTTCATGGGGTAATGAAGAAAAATACTTTGAAGATAAGAATGCTAGATAATCTTTAAAATTAACGGTAAGCTTTTTTGCTGTTAGGTTTATTAACAGCGCTTTCAAGCATTTAGATATAAAGATCCTCAGTGGAGAAAATTCATGCAATAACATGTTCCACTGAGGATTTTTTATACAAAATTCGCTTAATTATCAAAATTTTTGTGATAGCCTCGATTTAAATTTGTACTGCTAGTGTTAAAAATTTTTCCATATTGTAGAATGAGTTAGAACAATAGATTATCGGAGAAAACTATGGATTATGGCACACAACTAGTTGCCTTATGCGTAGTACTAGTAGTTACAATAGAATTTTTTCAATATAGAAGAGTAAAGTTACTTTCAACCGAATTATTTGAAGGTTTCTTAGGCTTGTCTATTTTCTGCATTGTATGCGACATTGGTTGTATATATGCCTCATTTCATCCTCAATATTTTTCAATTCTGATAAATAGAATTATTCATCAATTCTTTTTTGCTTCTTTGTCTTTGGTGGCCTTTTATGTATTTATCTATATTGATTTACGCGGAAGAAAGGTCAAAAACTATTCAACACTAGAACTTCTATTAAGAGCCATTCCTCTGATAATTGCAATTTTAGGTATTCTGTTTGGTGATATTAACTACAGTGTTTCTGTAAAGGGGTCATACTCATACGGCACCTTAGTAAACATTGTTTATGTCATGTCGGCTACCTACTGCGTAATGGCAATTGCTGCTTTAGCTTATGCTGTAAAAAACAGACACTTAGTAATTAAATATGACTTTATTTTCTGCTTTGCTGCATGGCTGTTCATTGCTATTTATCAGTATTTGGTACCAACAGCATCATTAATAAGTTTAGCTATTGCTCTTATCGTGATGTTTGTATACATCTCCTTTGAGAACTCAAAAGAGAATGAGGATAAGGATATTCACTCTTTATTATCTCGCAATGCTTTTGAGATGGTAATCGATGAGCTCTTTGGTGAGAATAAGAACTTCTATGTGATCTGTTTTTCAATGCAGAACACCACTTCACTACGTTCAACCTACAGCTTATCAACCTGTTTAGATTGTATTGCTAAATCAGTAAAATCAATTCCTGATTTTAGTAACCGTAATATCTTTAGAATTTCAGAATTCAGCTTTGGTTTCATCCTCTTCTCAAAAGAAGAGTTAACCGACTGGAGTGCTCGATATAAAGTATCAGATAAGGCTCTCTTAATTGAGGATAGCTCAATTCAGCCTACTTATATTGTAAGTGCAGTAGAGTGCCCTACCAGTGCAGCTAATGCTGAGTCTTTATTCTCACTTATTTCATTCTGTCAGTCTCATTATGAAGCGCAGAATGACCACTCAGTTTTAATCGTTGATAAAGAAATTGCTGATAAGAGAAACTATATTCTTTCTGTTGAAAGACTGATTCAAAGAGCAGTAGATGAAGATGGTTTCTATGTTGTATATCAGCCTATTATTAATACCAAGACTAATCGCTGTGAGTCAGCTGAAGCTTTAGTAAGATTAAAAGATACCAAGTCATTTGGTTTTATCTCACCAGAGGTCTTCATTCCTGTAGCAGAAAGACGTGGCCTAATCAGTATGATTGGTGATCAGGTCTTCTCAAAGGTATGTCAGTTTATTAAAGATAATGAAGTTGAAAAACTTGGTATCAAGTATATCGAAGTCAACCTCTCTGGTATTCAGATAGCAGATCCTAGCATCCCTTTTAGATTACATCAGACCGTAAAGAGCTATGGCCTTGATCCTAAGATGATCAATCTTGAGGTGACAGAAACAGCTTTAGTACGTAGCGGTAAGGTTGCTTTAGACAATATGGAGAAGTTAAAGTCATTTGGCTATAAGTTTTCTATGGATGACTTCGGTACTGGTTATTCTAATCTGTCTCAGGTGGCTGCTGTTAAGTATGATCTTGTGAAGATGGATAAGTCTTTAATTTGGCCTGCTTTTGAGCCTAATAATGAGCAGGCAAGAACCATCATGATAGCTTGTATTAAGATGTTCCATACCTTAGGTATTTCTGTTGTAGCCGAAGGTGTAGAAACATCTGAACAGGCTGAAGTTCTGGCAGCAAATGGTGTTGAGTTCTTACAGGGCTATCATTACTCTAAACCTGTAAAAGAAGACAAGTTCCTAGAATTCGTTCAAGAGTTCAATAAAACAAGAATTGAAGCTGAAATAGCTCCGGAGTCTGATTCAAACAGCGCAGTTTACGCTGATCTTTAATTAACTTACTGCTTTGAATTTCATTTAGAGCAGTAATGTTTAACTTTTCAAATCCAATTTCCTGAAATCCTAAATGCCTTTAGGCCCTTCATAAACTCTCACACAGATAGTTCTTATTTCCTTTAAACTTTGACCGTATATTCTCATCATCTGACCGTGCCTTCCATGGCAAGTTCCTCTGTCAGCTTATTGCTGCTTCTCTAAAGATGATATTTAACACCCGCATTAGAGATTATGAAAAGTCAGATGCTGCTTCTAAAGATGGTCTTAAGTTCTCAAACAAGTCTCTATCAAGAATACTCGAAGATCTAGATACCATTATGCTTTCTGTATACAAAGGTGGTTATTACTTTGATGAAATAGCTGGCATCTATAAAACAATGTATAAAGCTATTGATATTCCTTTACCTGAAGTTAAGCATAAATACGAGCCAAATAGGATGACAGGATCACTGATGAAGAGTTAAATGCTGAGTATGAAAAGATGGATGAAGATCTTGTAGAGATTGAAAAACAGCTGTAACAAAAAGTCCGACTTTTTAAATCGGACTTTTGATGTTCGCAGATTGCTATGTCATAAAAAACTTACAAAATCTGCGCTCTCCTTGTAGATTCAGAAATTAACTGAACCTAATTATTTAACCTCAAGTCCGTTGTACTCTAATACAACTTCACGCTCAAATACTCTTTCACAGTATCTGCATTTCATGAACACCTTGCCGTTTTCAGTTGAGATCTTAAAACGAGCATTAGCATCTCTTTCATCATTAGTAATGCAGTTGCTGTTAGGACACTTGAAGACACCTACAGTCTCTAAAGGTAATCTTAACTTGTATTTGTCTACAACCTTAAAATCCTTGATCTGGTTAATGGTTGCATTAGGAGCTAATACAGCGATCTGCTCGGTCTGAGCTGGTGAGAAGACAACATCAGAAATCTTGATGATGTCTTTCTTGCCTAAGTTACCAGAACGTAAGTTAAAGCCTACGGTTAGCTGATTGTTCTTGCTTAAGAACTTGAACATACGAATGATGTTGATTGCCTGACCTGGAGCAATATGATCGATCACAGTACCGTTAGCAATAGCCTCAACAAGGAGCTTTGATTTGTTGTTTTCTACATGAGCGTCTGACATCTTAAATCTCCTTGTTTAATACTAATGAAAGAATAGCTTCACGTGCATATACACCGTTTGCAGCCTGCTTGAAGTAGTAAGCATATGGGGTATTGTCAACCTCAGGTGTGATCTCATCGATTCTTGGGAGAGGGTGTAAGATCTTCATATTCTCTTTTGCATCAGCTAAAACTTCAGGGGTTAAGATGAACTTTGACTTTAAGTGCTGATACTCAGTTTCATCAAAACGCTCTTTCTGAACGCGAGTCATGTACAGAATATCAATCTTAGGCATAACCTCTTCTAATGAATTGTGGATTGAGAAGGTAATACCACGCTTGGTTAAATCATCAAGGATGTACTGAGGCATTGCTAATGACTCAGGAGAAACTAAGTAAATTCTTGCGTTATACAGTGATAAAGCTTCAGCTAGTGAGTGAACAGTACGACCGTACTTTAAGTCACCTACAAAGGCAATTGAGATATCCTCTAAACGGCCCTGTGTCTCTTTAATTGTGAATAAATCCAACATGGTCTGTGAAGGGTGCTGATTTGAACCGTCGCCAGCGTTGATTACAGGTACAGGTGAAATATCAGCAGCTAATCTTGCAGCACCTTCTTTGTTGTGTCGGATTACTAGGGCATCAGTATATGAGGTGATGATCCTCATTGAGTCCATAAAGGTCTCGCCTTTCTTGCCTAAAGATGTGTTAGTAGCATCAGAGAAACCGATAACTCTACCACCTAAGCGCTGAATAGCAGTTTCGAAAGATAGTCTGGTACGGGTTGAACCTTCAAAGAAAGTTACACCGATTAACTTGTCTTTTAATAAATCATTGCGAGGATGTGCTTTTAATTCAAATGCAGTTTTCAGAATTAGTTCAATGTGATCTTTTGAAAACTCTGAGATTGAGATGATATCTTTTTGGAAAAGTGGATTGGTCATTTTTTGTCCCTTACACTGAGTGAAATCCAGTAAGAACGGGGACGCATTCGCTTTCAGGAGCGGTTGCGTTTTTTCGCTGTTCCTGAAAGCTACATTATACACTAATTAACAGGGATTTTTAGGTATGGATAAAATTAAATTTTTTACCCCTGCAGCTTTCTGTAAACCCAAAGTTAAGTAAAGAACTAAATCGTTTTGCAAAGCTGATTTAAAAGGGATTTAATCTAACTCTTAGAGAGCTGTTTCATATACTATAATTGAATAATAAGATGATAAAGTCTGATAGAATGGGCATAAGGGCAAAAGAAACTAAAGGCAACGACATGACAGAGACAAGAAAATATAAATTATTACCAGCAGGAGCAGATACCTTTGCGGAGGTAATTGGCAATGGTAAATACTATGTTGATAAGACCTTATATTTAAAAACAGTCTTTGAAGAAGATGGTAGTTCAGTCTTGCTGTTTACACGACCTCGCAGATTTGGCAAAACATTACTCATGGATATGTTTGCTAATTTTTTGAGGATCAAAGACAGTGACCAAAATGAGAATATTGACACTTTTATAGATAATACTATTTTGTTTAAAGATACAGCTATCATGCAGGATAAAGCCTTTGTAGAAAAATATATGGGAAAATTTCCTGTAATATTTCTATCTTTGAAGAATATCAAGGGAGATAACTTTACAGAGGCTTATAACAATCTAGCAGAAGAAATTTCTAATCTAGCCTGTGATTGTGATTATCTGCTCAAAAGTGAAGAACTGTCAGAAATAGAAAAAAAGAAACTCTCCCGTCTTCAAGATGATGAGTACTTAAGTGATAAAAGACACAAGACAGCATTAACATCATCTTTAAAAGTACTCTCTAAATCTCTTTATAAGCATTTTAAAAAGCAGGTTGTCATTTTCATTGATGAATATGATGTGCCTTTAGCAAAAGCGGCAGAGAAAAAGTACCACGACAAGATGGTATCTTTAATGTCATCTTTTTTTGATGTTTTAAAAAGTACCCCAAGCAATACTACAAGATACTCTTCACCTGTATTAAAAGTAATAATGACAGGTTGTTTAAAGGTAGCAAAAAACAGCATCTTTACTGGTGTAAATAACGTAGTAGTAAATACAGTTTTAGATACACAAGACAAATTTACATCAATCATAGGATTTAATAAGGAAGAAACTAGAAAGTTCTTAGAAGACTATAACCTTGCTGACTATGAGAACATGGTTAAAGCTAACTATGACGGTTATAAGTTCTATGACAAAGAGATGTTCTGTCCTTGGGATGTTATCAAGTTTATTGCAAACAACTATGAGCATAAATTAAACGGAACTGAGGATGATATTAAACCAGGTAACTATTGGATAGGAACCAGTTCTAATGAAGCCTTATATGAATATCTAGGATATTTAACCGACAGTGATACTCAAAAAATGCAGGACTTAGTAGATGGAAAGACAATTAACTTTGTTTTAAATGACTCCATGAACTATGACTGTCTGTCACAGCATAATCCAGATGATTTCTGGTCATTATTACTGCATACAGGATATTTAACTTTAGATTGGGAAGACACCAAAGCTCTTGAAGATCCTAAAAAGAAAGGTGAAGTGCAGACACTAAGAGTCAGTGCAAGAATACCTAATCTGGAAATTAAACAGTGTTTTAAAGAGAACATTCAAAATAGGTTCAAAACAGAAATTGCCCCTCATACTGTAGCAGATGCTTTAGCTAACAATCTGTTTTCAGGAAAGTCTGATATTGCATCAGATACAATCTATAATTTACTGCAGAACTTTATCTCAGTAAAAGATAATGCTACTAAAGCCCCTCATGAAAATTACTACCATGGTTATTTAAATGGACTATTTTCAAACTGTTCAAAGGATTTCTTCTCAGAATATCACTCAAATTATGAATCAGGTGATGGTTATGCAGATATCATCTTTAAGAATAAGAAGGGTAACAGTGTTGTAGTCATAGAAATTAAGACATGCAAAGGAACTGAGAGTAAAACTTCAAAATCAAGGGAAGCTTTAGCTCAAATTGAAGAGAAAAATTACTCTAAACCTTATCTTGAGAATGAGGATATAACCACAGTTTATGCTTACGGAATAGCATTTTCTGGTAAGAGTTGTTTATTATCATGTAAGAAAATCAAGTAGCTTAATGTTCAGTAACCTGAAAATCAAGATTAACTCATGACACATAGGTTGAACATAAGGGCAAAAGAAACTAAAGGCAACGACATGACAAAGACAAGAAAATAAGGCAAAAAACAAAGCAATCATCATCGAAATAAAAGCCACTTCATATGAAGATAAACTCGATGAACTAGCAACAAGTGCTATTTTTTAGATAGAAGAGAAGAATTACGCAGTCACCTTTACAAAGCTCTCAAAGATAAAAGATGTTTATGCTTTTGGCATAGTTTTCTGCAAAAAAAGACTGTTTAGTATCTTGCAAGAAAATTAAATAGTCAGATGCAACTAATTGAGATGTAATGCCTAGCTTGTGACATACTTTTGTCTCAATAAGTAGTATGTCACAAACATCTGTCACTCAAGCTTATGTCTGAATAGATATGAAGCTATTGATAGAGTAACAATTCCCACCATAATTAAAGGTATGATTTTATCTGTCAAATCAAAGATAGAGCGACCCTGTAAATAGATTTGCCACATGGAGTTAATTCCATAGTACACAGGGTTACAGTAAGCTACAGCTTTAAACCAATAAGGCATTCCGTCAACTGCGGTAATAAGACCTGATGCCATGATTAATACAAGACATAGTGAGAATCCTGCGACGAGTGACTGCATAGTGGTTTTACTCAAGGTAGAGATAGCAAGTCCAATTCCTACAATAGCAAAAGCAAATATGGTAATTAAAGTAAAGATTGCAAAGATATTTCCTCGCATTGGTATTTCAAAGTAAAAGCGACAGATAGCAATCAGGATAAATGATTGGATAAAAGCAATCACAATAGGAGGTATGGCTTTTCCAATTAGCATTTCAAAAGGTCTTGCTGGTGTCATGATCATCATGTCATAAGAGCCTTCTTCTTTCTCTCTTGAAACACTCAATGAAGAGAGTAATAACACCTGAATTACAGATAATGCTAAAGTCATACCAATTAAGATGGTATAGCGGGTGTAGTTATTCTCATTAAACAAAAAGCGTGAGTTGATGTTCAAAGAGGCCTTTCCATAAAGACGAATGTTAATATTCTCAATAATAGAGGTGACATAACCTGAAGCTGTATTTGCGGATGCTGTATTTCGTGCATCAAGAATAATATTAGCCTGAAGGGTATTCTTAAAATTTGAGTCTATAAAGATACCAATAAGACTTTTTTGTGAGTCCACACTTTCTCTTAAACAGCCCATGGTGTGGCAGTTTTCAATGAGCTTGAACTTTGGTGTTTTTAAAAGCTCCTGCTCAATCTCATAGCTTACACTGTCATTACTCTGATTATAGATAGCATAAGGCACACTCTCTAAATGGTAGGAAGCACCATAACCAAAGATAATACACTGCACGATGATTGGGGCAAAAAGTACGGCTCGTGACTTTTTGTCCATTAAAATGGTTAAGATTTCTTTTTTGATTAAAGCTAAAATTCTTAGCAAAGATCTTCTGATTAGAGTTCTCATCATTTGCTGTCCTTTTTAACCTGTCTTACTGTAAGGATGAAAAACAGCGCACACCAAAAAAGTTGAATAAAGAAGTTTGCTACTAAGAATAACTCACTGCCACCTGATAGCATGTTAATTCTCATAGCTTTAACTTCATAGGTAGGAGGAATAATCGTACCTATAACACGAATAAAAGGCTGTACGGCGCGTAAATCAAAAATTAGACCTGACAACATCACGGTAGGCAGGAAACCTATGATCACAGCAATTTGAGCTGCGGTGAACTGATTCTTCATGAAAGAGGAGATAAGTACACCTAAGCAGATCATCTCTAATACATATACAGATAAACTGAAAACTAAACCTATGATACTGCCTCGAATAGGAATGTCATATAAAAGCTCACCCAACCCTAGGATGATAAACATCGACCAGATAGCCATAATGTAATAGACAATGACTTTAGAGAGTACAATCTCAAAAGCTGAAGCATTAGTAGCAGCTAATGACTCAATCGTTTTCCTGTCCCATTCACGGGCAATGACAAAGCCACCTAAAAAGATACTGATTAAAGTAATGATACTTACGTATTGTCCTGACATTAAGAACCATACAGATTCATTTGACTCATTAAACCAGTTGCGGGTGTTAACCGTAATTCTTGAGCTTTTGGTATTACTTAATTTTGAAACAGCACTTTGGATGGTAGATTTTATGTAAAGTTCAGAGATGGATGAGAGCTGAGCTTCTACACCATTTAAATATAGCATAAGCTCACCGTTGCCTTTTTGCACTCTGTTTGGAAGATCATTTGGTAAGTACAAAAGGGCTTTTACTTTGTTGTCATCAAATAACTCCTGAGCCTTAGCAAAGCTTTTCTCAACAGTTACCTCATAGTAAGGGGAGCCAATAAACTCATCTGTAATCGCTCTTTCTAAAGCACTTTCATAATAAGTGCTGATGCACAGCTTTACAGGCTTTACTTCCATTCTTACAGCACTACCGTAGATGACTACTAAGAGCATTGGCAGTAAAAAGGCTAAGACAAAGACAGATTTGTCTTTTAAAATCTGTTTGAACTCTTTTTCTAGAAGAATTGGTAGATATCTGAACATACTCATTCTCCTTTATGTCTTTTGAGCTCTAAACTTATGAACAAGATCCACAAAGGCCTGCTCAATACTGATTCTGTGACCGTCTTTAATGCAGATCTTGTCAGGGGCACCTAAAACTAAGATCTTTCCCTGATCCTGAATTAAAAAGTTATCGCAATACTCAGACTCTTCCATAAAGTGGGTAGTTACAATCACACAGGTTCCTCTTGAAGCTAAAGCACTCACCTTGTCCCAAAAGACACGTCTTGCTACAGGATCGGCTCCAGATGTTGCCTCATCTAAAAAGAGGATCTTAGGTTTATGAATTAAAGCACAGGCCATGGAGAGCTGACGCTGTAAACCAAAGGGCAGATCCTCGCTTTGAATATCTTTGTATTTACGTAATGAAAATTCATCTAAAAGCTCTTCAATACGAGCTTTTAGAGGTTTTATTTCAAGTCCGTAACTAAGACCAAAGTACTCTAAATTCTGATAGACATTTAACTTTCTATACAAGGAGAATTTTTGAGATACATAGCCAATGGTAGCTCTGGCATCATCTTTAGCATGTTTAAGATCAAAACCGTTTACAGTAACATTACCAGAGGTAGGCTTTAACAAAGCACAGATCATTCTAAAGGTTGTGGTTTTACCTGCGCCATTAGGACCTAATAAGCCAAAGATCTCGCCTTTATGCACTTTAAAGCTGGATTGATGAACAGCAGTAAAGTTACCAAACTTCTTTTTGATTTTATCGACCATGACTACAGGCTCTCCTGTGTCATAAGGTGTTACTTTAAGCGGTGTACAGAAAGATTTATTTTTTTGAGTAGTACTCTTCTCTGATGACTTGTAAGTATCAGCAGTTGTACTGCTACAGCTTGTAACATCGCTTTCTTTTTGTAATCTGTTTAAATAGCTCTGATAGATATAGGCATCCTCAAGAATTGGTTTTCTTTTCTCTACAGTAACCTCAATGCTTAGATTGTCTTTTAAAAAGTCATAAACAGTTTTTTTACTGTCTTTATCTTTGGTAACTATATCGATTTTGCTCAAGCGAGGGCAGACATCGATAAGAGGGGATCCTTTGAAACAACGCTCTGAGATAGACATAACCTCGCGTACGGTTTTTTGGTAGTTGAGTTCTCCTAACTCAACACTATAGGTCCTGCCATCCATCTTTTTTGAGATATCGGAAGGTTTGCCTTGCAGCACCACTCTAGCATCATTCATCATCAAGGTGATATCAGCTTTTGCAGCCTCTTCAAGATAAGCTGTAGAAAAGATACAGTAAGCTTGTGACTTATTGATATAGTCATAGATAATGTCCCATAACTCTTGACGAGATACAGGATCAACACCTACGGTAGGTTCATCTAGAATTAAAATTCTAGGCTTTGATGCTATAGCACAGGTAAGTCCCAGCTTTTGCTTCATACCACCAGAGAGGGCGTCAGCTTCACGATCTTTAAACTGCAAGAGATTTACTTTTTCTAATAAATCTAAAAGATAAGCTGAGTTTTCTTTTAAATTAAGTCCTTTTAATCCTGAGAAGATCCTCAAATTATCAAAAACACTTAACTCTCCATATAAGCCTAGTGTTTGTGACATGTAGCCTACAACTTTTGTGAAATTCTCACTGTTATTGTCTGGCTTTAATCCATCTAATAACACTTCACCGCCATCAGGTCTTATAACGCCTGAGAGTAATTTTAAAAGCGTAGATTTACCAGCACCGTCTGGTCCTGTAAGGCAAATAAAATGATTAGATGCAGCAATGTTTAGTGAAAAATCACTATAGACATTTACATCTTTCTTGCCTTGTACCTTATAGGATTTGTAAAGAGAGCTAATCTCAATAATGCCGTTCATCTTTTTGCTCTTTAATCTGCGCTTTTACTACAGTTACTTATTTTTCTGAAAATTCTACAGTTACACTCTGACCTAAACGCAGTCTGTTCTCAGGATCATTAGTATCAACTCTTACCTCATACACAAGATCTGGTCTTAAGTCTTCTGTTTGTACAGTCTTAGGTGTGAACATAGCAGTATCACTGATGTAAGCTACATTTCCTTCAACCTTATTGTCGTCAACACCACTGATATAAGCTTTAGCGCCTACCTTTACTAAAGGTAACTGCTTTTCTGTCAAATAGACACGCACTCTCTTTTTATCTATTACTGATAACTCATAAACAGTGCTTTGAGGAGAAGCCATATCACCTAGCTCACTCTTTCTTGTGCGAATGACACCATCAAATGGGGCTTTAATAACACTCTGCTCATTCTTTTGGTAATTTAAGTAATTAACCTCTGCTACAGCGCCATCATATTGAGCCTGAGCCTTTTCAATATCCTCAACTCGATAGCCTTTTAGCATCTGCTTGTATTTAGCTGAAGCTTCATCTAGTTGAGCTTTAATCTGTGTCATAGAGTAAAAAGCATTGTCTTTTTCCTGAGCAGAAACACTTCTTGCTCTATACAGTTTCTGGTAACGCTCGTTGGTAACGGTTGCAAGCTTTAAGTTATCCTCAAGCCTTTTTACATTGGCTCCAGCCTGTTTAATATCCTCTGTTCTATAGCCTCGAACCATTTCATCTAATGATGCTTTAGCCTGGCGCATATTAGCTTCATTGATCTGTATCTGATAGTTAAGAGCCTCTGTATCAAGGACAGCTAAGATCTCATCTTTTTTAACATTTTGTCCTTCATCAAAGTTTAATTTGACAATACGACCTGATCTTTCAAAAGCAAGAGAGCTCTGTCTGATATCAACATTACCATAAGCTTTAGAAAGTGCTTCTGAACCGTCATATTTTGAGTACATAATGCCTGCGCAGATAGCAGCAGTGATTACGAATGGAACAACAATTAACTTCTTATTCATGATTTAGCATCCAATCATATTTAGCCTTTTGAACATCAGTCTTAGTAATTTCTGCAAATGACGCAAAATCCATAAAAGGGTTATCTTCACAAAAGCAGACAGATGAAATACAGGACATAAAAAAGACAGAATAGAGAACATTAAAGATATATTCTCTGTATTTTGGATCAAGGTTGAACTCTTCACACATTGAAGCCCAGATCTCTTTTAATTTGTCAAAAATCTCTTCTTTCCAAATCATGGCAATTTCAGGATCTTTAGCTGATAGTTCAGCCATCATGATACAAAAACGCTTAAAGAACTCGTCTTGGGTAATTTTTTGCATCCTAGTTAAGAGCTTTGCCATTCTTTCATGGAAAGTATCTTTCTCATCCTGATTCAAATCGATTAAGTTGTTTTTATTCTCTTCAAAGTTCTTTTTTAGAGCAGCCTTTAAGATTGATTTCTTATCTTTAAAGTACAGATAGATTGTTGAGCGCGCCAGATGTCCTTCATTGGCAATATCCTGAAAGTTAGTCTCAAAATAGCCATTTTCAACAAACAGTTTCATCGCGCACATGACGATTTCAGCAGGACGTGTATCTTTGCGTCTTATTCTGTTTTTAGTATCCATTTTTATTAGCTCTTAATGACACTTGTGTCATTAAGTATAGATCGATTTTAGAAATTCTCAATAAGATAATGACAAAATTGTCAGTATCTTATTGAGCAGAAGAGGGTAAATTTTGTGTGATATATGAATAACTTTTTGAAAGATGCAGTTTTTGTATTGCACAACTTTTTTAATTTTGTAACGTACAAAAATTTTTCAATTTTTCCATACTGTAAGTTACAGGTACCAGTAAGAATGCGTACCGCCACAGAATTTTGGTATGTAAAAGTGAAGTTAAATTCAAATATGAGTAGAGGCGCTCTAAGGACTCTGCTTACCATGTTTTCATTACTCATCATTAGTTCTACTCTTATTTATTTTGGTTCAAGAGGTGATGCCACCACTATTGCTAAAAGCATTAAGTCAGGAGTCTTAACTGCGGATACAGTGGATGTCTCTTTTGAAAATGTAGGAGGGGTGCTGTTAAAGCGTGACATTGAAGAATCTCAAATAGTTAAAAAAGGTGATGTTCTAATGGTCTTAGATGACACCGATACAGCTATCAGTATTGGAGGGACCAAAGCTACCATTGAAGCTCAAAAGGCTTTAATTCTTTCAAAAGAAAATGAAATTGAGATTAGAAAAGCTAATGTAGATTTAGAGGAGTTAACCAAATGGAAAGAGATTGAACAGTTAAAGCAATCTCTTACCGTATCAGAGTCAGCAAAGCTCTTAGCACAAAAGCAATATAAACGAGCTAACTCTTTAGTTAATACCAGAAGTATCTCAAAGTCTGACTATGACAGCGCCAATTCACAGAATATCCAGGCAGGTGCAGCAAAAACTCAGGCTTTGCGTAAGTTACAGGCAGCAATTTACGGTGCCACAGACGAGCAGATAGAAAAGTTAAAGAGAACAGGTTCAGCAAAGGGTATGACCTTGTTATCAATTAAGAATGAAAGACTTGAGATTGATAACATGCAAAACGCTTTAGACAACCTTAAATCTCAATTAAAGCAGACTGAGGTTCAATTAAAACAAGAAGAGGTCAACTACAGTCGTCTTACTTTAATTGCTCCATGTGATGGCAAGATCTTAAAGATCCTGTATCAGCAAGGGGAGCTGGTATCTCCTAACTCTTCAGGTCTTACACTCGAGACTGACAGAAAGTACTTTGATATCTATGTAAGTGAAGAGCAGGTTCTAAAGTATAAAAAAGGCAATAAAGTAAAAGTTCATTGTGTAGCTACAGATAAAGATCTTACAGGTACGGTAAGGTTTGCAACAGTAGCTCCTACCTTTGCAGATCTTAGAATGACCCGTGAGCGCGGTTTAGGTGATCTGACCTCCTTTCAGGTAAGAATTTATGTAGATTCAAAAGAGGTTCTTACCGGTATGACGATGGAGGTACGTGATGAATAAGATCATAGCCTCCATCGATGAAGAGTTTCAAGCTATGCTCTCAGGCAGGTTCATACCTTACCATATTGCAGCATTCATGATGGCGATTATGATCACCCTGATAGTATCAGTATGTGCCCGTCATGGTGAAGTGTTTGAAGGTAAGATTGCGGTTGTCGATCTTGATAGCTCACAGTTATCTACAACTTTAATTGAAAAATTAAATACCTCTGCCTATGTGGAGATCACTGAGGTTTACCATTCACCAGTATCAGTGCGTGATCTTACAGCTCATGATAAAAATATTGGTGTACTCTATTTTCCAAAAGGCTTAGAAAAAGAGCTCAAAAGACGCGACAGAACTTTTAATATAGGCTATTTTGCTGATTACTCAAATCTGGGGCAAAACGGTCAGGCTATTGCTAATTTAAGCGAGATGATTGCTACATTAGGAGCTGAGAACTCAGCTCCAGAAGTGGCAGCACTTGCTAAAGCTTCAAGTGAAAAGGTACAGGCTATGTTGCAACCTATGGATATGGTAAAAAGAGAACTGTACAATCCTACAACCTCAGCATCTATTACCTTTTGTAGTGCCTTTATCTACTTTTTCTCTTCCATTATCTTAGGACTTACCTCAGTAATGCTAGTAGGACGCTTTAAGATCTCAATGCGCTGGCAGGCAATTTTAGAAGATGGCTTTGCCTGTCTTTTAGCAAGATTGTTGCCTTATGCACTTATCTACACTACAGCAATCTCACTTGTCACAGCTCCACTTATTATCTTTGGACAGATGAGATTTGAAGGAAACTATTTTTTTCATCTGCCAAGCATGTTGATGACCGGTTTTTCAATTAGTCTGCTAGCTCTATTAGTTACATGGAAGACTAATCAACCTAGTGAAGGTGGCAGTAAGATGATCTTAATTGTGCCACCTGGCTTTATCTTAGGAGGCTCTCTTTTAGCATCTGGTTATATGCCAGCTTGGGTAAATACAGTTAAGTTTGCATTCCCTTTAACCTGGGAATATGAATTCTGGCGTGATTTTTCAATGAGAGGTTTACCCTTAGTTGATATGGTAAAAAGTTATGGTCAATATGCTCTGTATGTAACTGTAATTACCTCAATACTAGCAATTATTTATTTCAAAACTCGCATTAATTACTTTGAAATGAAGAAACTTGAACAAAAAGATGGAGAAAAAACTTAAATTGATGGCTAAATAAAAGCCTTAAATAAGCCATTGTTAAAAAAATATTAAATTTATTTTGATATGCCCCTTTACAAAGAGGGGCAATTTGTTGATAATACTACGGCAATTCCACAGGGGCATAGTTCTAATGGTAGAACAGCGGTCTCCAAAACCGACGGTTGAGAGTTCGAGTCTTTCTGCCCCTGCCACTTCAAGCATTTTTCTCTAGTTTTTCAAATTTTCAAAATCTAAAAATACCGCTTTATCTATTTGATTTATCAAATAAATGTTATTGCTTCATCGATTTTTTAATAGATAGCATATTTTAGTGTTATGAACGAACTAAAAATTTAGAACACGTAAAACACTTTTGAAGAAGGGGGTTAGTTATGTGTAATACTCAATTAGCCCATACTAATACTCGGATACTATATATTAATTTATACTTACGGACTGTTGTCTGAGGGAAAGTTCAAAATAAAGGCTAGTTTGTTGGAGAACCACAATAACAAGTTGCTGAGGAGCCCACGACATAAAACCATAAATGATCTCACGGCAAAGAGCATTTTATAGCTATCAGCTTAATAAGAATCAAGTCGTGCTTATAATAAAGCGATTACTATCCCCAGCATTTTTTGAAACAATGGTACCACTTTTACTGAAAGGTTGAGAAATTGGAATGGTGCATTTGGATGTGCATCATCTTTAGAAGATGCTCAAGAAGAGAATTATAGACTACTATTTGATGTATTCGATACTCTTATCAGAGAAAAACAAACAATTCCTACAGTTGCAAAAGCAGAAGAAAGAGATTTTATAATTAAAGCACCATTAGATACATCTTTAAAAATTTTGTTGATTAATTTAATGAGAACGGAAAGATATAAAAAAGCAGACATTGCAAAAGTGCTCAATATTCTTGCACAAAGAATGACTACCTTTTATCTTTAAAGAAGAGTACTAACTTAGCTTTTTTACTGCTCAATGTCAGCTATGAAGATGAATTAGGAGCATTTAACCACAAAAGCAGTGTTCTCAAATGATATACTGTTGGAGAAATATTTTCTTTTAATGCGAGAATCCAAAATGGAATTTACAAAGCAACTTCCAGATACCACCGATTTTAGGGAATTGATTGACAATAATTGTATTTATGTTGATAAAACAGCAATTATCAATCAATTTGCCT
>OQWI01000258.1_pt1 | contig 24942 bp, 20 predicted proteins | sample 1691551 | NCBI WGS metagenome assembly OQWI01 (sample SAMN03418259, study PRJEB22391) | human gut metagenome | biome: human-gut; feature: organic feature; material: feces | host: Homo sapiens | place: Tanzania | collected 2013-01
CATTGCCCGGATACTCGGCACGACGGAAAGCTCTGTGCGCGGAATGATAAGCAAGGCACGAATGGAACTTTTAAAGAACATAAAAAAGGCAAAACAATGAAATACTCAAGAGAATATATAGAACGACTGTTGGGCAGGTTTGTTGAAGGTCTTACGACGGAAACGGAGGAACTGACGCTTGCCGAATATTTTGAAATTGCCGAGGACATTCCTGCCGAATGGATGGACTATAAGGAGATGTTCAGCAGCTTCAAGACTGATGATTATGATTTCAGCGAAGAGGAACTGGACGCAATGCTTACAAAAGATATTGCTATAGAGCCAACTCCAGGGCTGAATGCCGAACATGTCCCGGCTAATCATGCTTCACGGTTGTGGCGTTGGGTTGTTGTGGCAGCATGTGCTTCGGTATTGGCGATTGTGGCCATACGGTCATGGACAACATCGGATGGCGACAATCCGGTTGCAGGAAAGATAGTTGCTGAAGAACAACAGAAAGTCGTAGATGATGTCGAGCAGGAGATGAATGTCGGTAAAACACAAGAGGCTGAAGTAAATGATTTGTCTGCGGAGGAGGAGTCTGGCAGGGAAGGCGGTACTATTGAAGGAGATGTTGTTTCTGAGCATACTGTTAAATCAGGTCTTGTCAGAAAAACAAGTACTGTCAGAAAGTCAAATGTTGTCAGGAAAGTCGATAATATCATGGCTTCTGTCACTTTCCCCGATGAACAGGTGGAAAGTTATGAAATAAGAAAGGTGGGTGAGGCAAACATTGTGACCAAATGTTATGATGATGGTACGTCTGCCTCCTTCATTGTCGCATGTTCCGACGATGGGTCAAGCAGTCAGCTTATAGCTCTCAATTAAAGTTCATGGCTCTCAATAGAGATAATAAACAACTTAAAATATTATGCGTATGAAAAAGTTTTTTGTTCTTACATTTATCGCGCTCTTTGCGACTGTTGTTTCGTATGCGCAGGAGAACGTATTTATCATTAACGGCAAGAAGATAGAGAATTTCGACGGCTCGCAACTCACAGGAAAGAAAATCCTGTCGTTTATTGTGATAAAAAACGACAAAGGGGATGTTTACAATATTCATACTGATGAAATATTGCCTGATAGTCTGAGAAACCGACCGTACAAAGTTTCTACCGAATTGCATTACATCACAAAGGATACTTTGGCAAATGGAAACAATATAAATAAGTCGGAAAAGGCAGGTAAGAGAGAGGTGGAAGTGACAAAGTTTGACGTGCTTAATTCCAAGCCATTGATTATTCTGGATGGTAAGGAATACACTGGGTCTATCAACGATATCAAGTCTGGCGACATAAATTCAATAAATGTGTACAAGCCAGGGTCGGACGTAGCCAACGCCTATGGAGAGAAAGGGAAGAATGGTGTGCTGAAAATCTTCACCAAGGCAAGCAAGGAGAACATATTGTATGTAGTAGATGGCAAGTCAGCAACGTCTCAGGAAGTGAAAGACATTGCACCATCGAAAATATCAAACATCGTTATATTGAAGCGTGGTTCAAAGGCAGCTATGGAGCATGGGGAAATTGGCAAGACGCATGATATCTGTATTATCAAGACAAAGTGATGCTTGCTATAATGAATGGTAGGATATAAAACACAATCAACGTATGAAAAAGATTTTGTTACTGCTGGGTTTGTTGTTGTGTGTCGCATCTCAGATGATAGCACAGGACAAGATAGTGCCAATGTATAGAATTGGAGGCCATTATTTCTCTAAGGAATTGCCGATGGATGAGGCTTTTAAGATTAGCAGTTCGATAATGGCTCTTGCTGATAAGGACGGAAATAGGGTTGTAAATCTCTTTGTAGGCGACGACTTCAAGGTGCCGCAGTCGATAAAGAAGTATGAAATTCCTTTTGAAAATGTGCTTAATGGTGAGCAACTTGAGGAAGGAGCGCAGAACTTTGCCAAGATGAGAAAGCTTATCAATTCAACTGATGTAGAGAAGTTTGTTGTTGGCAAGGCTCTTCCGGATGATTTCTCTGAGAAAGATATTAACGGCAAGACATGGACTAAGGATGGATTGAAAGGTCATGTTACGGTTGTAAATGTGTGGTATTCTGGTTGCGGACCGTGCCGTAGGGAGATGCCAATCCTATCGACGTGGAAAGACAAATATCCTGATGTGCAGTTCGTTTCAGCCAATTTCGAGAATGTTGATAAGGTGAAGCAAATCACGGAGAAGGAAGGTTTCAATTGGACACACATTGCCAATGACACGTATTTCACCAAAAGAGTGGGCAATGAGGGCTATCCATTGACCATTGTTGTAGACAAGAATGGTATTGTAAGATATTGCAAGCATGGCGTTGATAATAATGCCAGCAGTGAGATATTGCAATTGATAGAAAAATTAGTCGGTCGTTGTTAATGCATGTTAATGCTGTTCAAAAAGAATGCTTTAATACGTTATATAATCAAAACGTCAGAATTGACACCAAATTTAAAATAATCAACGTATGGAAAACGTATTGAAGAAACTTTTTGTTGTGTTATTGCTCAGCCTTGTGCAGTCGACAGTTTGTCATGCCGACACGTTCAAGGGTAAGATAGTTAATGCCGAGACGGGCGAGATACTTATTGGAGCGACAATACGAAGCGAGATTAATCCACAGCCAGGATGGTCGATGCAGAATCAGGCTGAGACCGACAGTACTGGTTGCTTCTTTCTCAATGCAAGTTGGGAGGGTCGCATCTTGTTCACGTTCAGCATGATTGGATATAAGAATGTGCGCAAGGTGGACTATGCTTACGGTAAAGAAGTGAATGACACTACCGACCTTGGCATCATAAAGCTTCAGCCTACTGCCCTTATGCTGAAGGATGTGGAGGTGACGGCAAAGATGCCTCGCATCACTATGTCGGGCGACACTATTGTGTTCAATCCCGAAGCATTCAAGCTGAAGGAGGGGGCACGTCTTGACGAACTCATCAAAAAGTTGCCAGGAGTGGAAAACCGAGACGGCAAACTCTACTGGAACAACAAACCCATACGCTTGATGATGAATGGCAAGAATTTGTTTGGTGGCGACCAGATTATAGGTCAGTTGCCAGCCGAGGTGGCAGGCAAGCTGAAGCTGTACGACCGCAAGTCGGAACTGGCTCGACATACTGGCAAGGATGAAGGCGAGGAGGACCAAGTGCTCGACATTCAGGTGAAACCTGGTTTCCTCGACAAATGGTATGGCACTGTTGAAGCACAATACCAAACAAAGAAACGCTACATGTTCGACATTACGGCAAGCCGACTCAGCGACCACGACCCGCAGATGGTTTATGCACAGGCCAACAATGCCAACCGCTATATTGACAGAACCATGAAATCTTCAATGAACGCTAATATCGACGGCGACGGCAAGAGCCAATACGGATCGTACAACTATCAGCACAACTGGCAGACCAAGGGTGCTGACAAATTCGACAACAACAGTTTTGACATCAGTGCAAATATGGGACACAGCGACGGTTGGAACACAATAGGAAAGTCTACAGAGACCTTCTTCCCCAACCAGGAACGCACGTTTGCCGTGTCAGAAAGCTATCGCTACAAACATAAGATAACCCCACAGATGCAGGCACGTCTCTTCGCCTACACCGACTCGCTGAACACTATAGAAATGAACGTGAAGGCTACATACGAGAAAATCCGAAACACCGATGAGTACAAGGGAGCCTCGTATGGCTATGAGCCAAACCAGTTTGAATATCATTCGCTCAGTGCTGCTCTTGCCGCCAAGCCCGGCGACGCACTCTACGAACGACTCATCACACGCAACCGCAACTATCAGTCTTCCGAACAGCAGACACGTGGCATCAACATCGATTATACGTGGAAGCACTTCCTCGGCAAGAAAGGCTCGTTCTCTCTGCAAGGCTACACCAACATCAATGGAGCCAATGAGGACACACACATCAACCGCAATCTGGAGTATCTGCGCGAAAAGCGAAGCGAGACAGTATGGCAGTATTACGACCGCAGCAATCATGATCTTAGCACACGTCTTGGTGCTTCGTTCGACTATTGGTTTGGCAAAAAGGTGTATGTCAACATTCTCGACAACGTGACCTATTCACGCACACGCACTACACGCGATTTCTTCACCGACAACAACGAGCAGAACGTAGTAGGCGGCACACCTACAACGCTTGATCCTACAAATGCTATGAGCTATCTTATGCACAAGTGGACCAACCAGTTGACGCTGAAGTCGACCATCACACCGGTGAAGGCTCTGATGATTATGCCTAAGTTCAGCTGGAATGTCTATCGTGAGAATACCGACTACCGCTACGGACCGCTTGACACTACAGCCGTGCGTACAAGCCAGACCTACGAGCCGTCGATATTCTTGAAGTGGAAGATGAGCCGTATGCGCAATATGGACCTCACGTTTGCCTACACCACCACAGTGCCCGACCTCGTCAGCACTCTCGGCTACCGCAACACCATCGACCCGCTCGCAATATCTACAGGTAACCCATTGCTGCGCAATTCGCACAGACACACCACTACGTACAACTATCACCGCATGTGGCTGCGCAAGCAGATAGTGATGGGACTGAGTGCATCGTACATCAAGAACATCAACCCCGTTGCCACACTCTATCGCTACAACTCATCTACGGGTGTGTATGAGTCGAAGCCGATGAACGTGAAGGGTGGCGATATGTGGAAGTTCGGATTCAACTACGACCAGGGCATGGGCGTTTACTTCCGACTGATGAACAAGTTTGCATTGCTCACGTCGAAGTCGTACGGATTCCTTACGATTGTTGACAACGTCGACCCTAACGCCATTCCCGACCTCAACCTGCAGAAGCGCCTTGGCATTGACGAGAACATAGAGTTTTCGTATGAGGCAGAGAAGGTTCAGCTGACTCTGTTCAACCGTTTGCAGTGGAACCGCTATCGTTACGAAGACGCTTCGTACAACACAAGTCCGCTGTACAATAGTGTCGGAATAAGTGCAACGCTGAAGCTCTCACCGTTCGAAATGTTTGTACAGTTGTCTGACGATTATCGTTCGGGCTATGCCACTTCAGCAATGAACGGACACAAACTTATGTCGCAAGCAAGCGTCAGTTATGGTTTCTGCAAGAACAAGTGCAGGCTGTCGCTATATGTTGACGATATCTTCAACAAAGACATTTGGTACGAAAGTGACTACTCGGCATATCAGCGCAGCGAATCTTCGGTAAACTATATTCACCACTATGCAAACCTTAGGTTTACATACACATTTGATGCCAAGGCTAAGAAGAAAAAATAAATGACTGAACTTTCGCAAGTTTAGAGAATTCAGTAGTTAAAGGAGTTAAGAAGTTCTTGCAAGCAAGCGGCAAAGCCGAGCGAAGCCAAATGCTTTTAAAGCTATAAATTAAGCAAAAAAACTAATGGCTTAACTTCTTAACTCCTTAACTTCTTGACTCCTTTCGCTTGCGAAACTTAAATAAATTACTGTATACGAAACACGAGAACAGCAGACCTTGGATTGTCCGCTGTTCCCGTTATTATGTTTATATCTTCAGAAAGGTTTCTCTTACTTTTTGGTCAGCACGTACAGCTTTGCCATTTCGCCTTCTGCCTCATTGCCAAGCGAGTCGGTCATAACGATGCTCTTGCTGTCCTTAACCTTATAGAATGTATGCTCGCCGCTTGATGGACGTACAAGCATCAGGACATTGCCGTTGAGCACTTGCAGTACACCGCTTGCTTCGTCGTGTCCGTCCTTACGGTCTATATAGTCCTGCTTTAGCTCGTATGTGCTATCAGCATTGATAGTGAGAACAGTCTTTATTCCCGGGCAGTCGGCAGCAGGCAATGTGCCTTCGTAAGTGCCGGCAACAGTAGTTAGGTCAACATTCTCGCCAGTAGCTGTTGTATCAGATACGCTTGTTGAATCGCTGTTTGCGTCATTCTGTGCTGTCTTCTTACCATTGCAAGAAACCATAACTGCTGCAGCCATTACTGCAACATAAATAAAAATTCTTTTCATACTTATTAGTGTTTTGTTGTTATTATCCTTTATTTCTCTTTACTTATAGCTTATTTCTTGTTTTCTACAGCAGCCGGAGTCCAGTTATTGAAGAATCTTAGCACCTTCTTTTCGCTGTAGCTCTTTTCCTCCTCAAGAAAACTTGAGTCTTGTGTATGCAGTACCTTGCCGTTGGCATCAAGCACAACGAATACGGGGAAACCGAATCGGGCTGGATTGTCAAGACGTTGCATAAGCTTGGCTGCCTTCTTTGCTGCTTCTTCGCCACCAGCCTTGCGTGGATTATAGTTTACGTGTATGTAAACAAAGTTGTCATTAATAACTTTGTTTACTGCTTGGTTCTTTTCGGCAAAGTCGGCAAAGCGCAGACACCATGGACACCAGTTGCCACCTACTTGGCATACTACATATTTGCCTTCGGCCTTAGCATTGACAAGAGCCTTGTCAATCTGTTCCATTGGGTCGATGTTCTCATTATATACCTTCTTCAATGCGGTCTGAGCCGTGATTGTCATCACGGTCATTAGCATGAGAATCGCTGTTATTAATAATCTCTTCATTTGTTTTCTATTTATATTTCTTCTACAATCTCCTCTATTGCCTTGCGCTTTTTCTCTGCGTGTGGGCAATCCTCGGCTATGTGTCCAATGGGGATTATGGCAACAGTTTCAAAGTCGTCGCTATGGAATTGTTTACTCATAACATTAGTGTCGTAGTTGCATACCCAGCAAGTACCCAGTCCACGTTCGGTAGCAGCAAGGCACAGGTGTTCTACAGCTATAGCAACATCTATATCGCCATGAGTTTTGTCGTCGTAACGGCGTGTCCAACATTCCTTATTATTTTTCATGCACACGATATATAGTGGGGCTGTGCGAAACCATTCACGGTCGTATGCAAGCCACAGCTTCTTTCTTGCTTCCTCGCTGCGTACAATTACAAACTTCCATGGCTGGCGGTTTACAGCTGATGGTGCAAGACGTACACATTCGAGTATATAGTCTAAGTCGGCTTGGCTTACAGGCTCGGTTGTATATTTGCGTGCCGAGAATCGCTGTTGTGATAGTTCTAGAATATTCATTTTTATATATTGTTACGAAATAATATAGTTGAGCATTATCTTCAAACTCTTGTCATATCTTTTTCTGTCTTCTACGCTCAATGCTGATATATCCCCAGTCTGAGAATGGGTTGATGAATCTTGGCATAGGCGTTTTGTTTTTTGCAAATTTAGATAAAAGAATTCGGTTAAGCAAATAATTGTAGAGTTTTAATTGTTGGTATATTTAAGCCAGTTGCCCACTACCTCCGCATAGGCTCCTATACATCCGTAGCCTCCGTGTACGTTTGTGTATGTGGAATAGGCAAAGGCCAGTCCGTATTTGCCAAGGTCGTTGTTGCTTATATCGTTTAGCGAGCGCAGCATAGAGTTGTATTCGGTTGACAGGGCAAATAGGTGCGGACGATATATAATGCTCTCGCTAAGCCAAGTCTCCACGTATAGGTGCATTGAGGCTTTACCGTTATTGAAGGATGTATTATCAAAATTGTATATGTTGCGGTAGAAGTAGCTGTCCCAGTCGCTTAGGTCGATGTCTATATAAGACGAGTTGCCCAGCAATGGTTCGGCAGCAACTAATAGTGGCATATAGTTGTTTATGTCGTATGGATTTTCTTTATATTTGCCTTCAATGCAAACTGCATAATATGGTGTCGACGTATTGTCTATCATATTCAGACGAACAACAGGATAGTTGCTGCCTTTGAACGACGACGTTTCAAGCCATACGTTTTCTATTGTTGGCTTTTGAGGTATCACGGTACTGCCGTAAGCTTCTTGAAAATCAGTAGCTTTCACCTTTATGTCTATCCGGTCGCCATAGCTGTGAGTGCCTATTGCGGCAAATCGCATAATGGGTATACTGTTGTCTATAATGCTGTCGCCAAGCGATATTATTCGGTCTGCAATGCCGTTGGTAGTGCAGCTTAGGCTCTGTATATTTATTGTAGGCATCTTTCCACTAATGGGGTAAGTGGCCGATATGGTTATGTCAATGGTGTCGCCTTCGGTAGGAAAGGCGTATACAACCAGCTTGCTGGGGTTGTGGGTCAGCTGGTCAAGGCTCACGTTGTCGCTACAGGCAGTAGCGACAAACGTAATGAGCGTAAGTATGATATTTATTGCTTTTGTCATATACTATTTTTATCTGTGCCGTTATACTTCAGTATCCACAGTTTTTAGAATTTCAGCGTATAGCTTACAGATGGAATAATCGGTATGTAGCCATGGCTCTTAATCTGGAACTTATTGTTATCGTCGAGTCTCACCTTTACATACATGGTGTTAAGGTGGCAATAGGCATTGTACAGACTTACGTTCCATATTCCCTCCTTTCCGTGGCGTGTGGTATGGCGGAAGTTTGCTCCTATGTCCATACGGTGATAAGCAGGTAGGCTGAAGTTGTTAGGACGGTCAAATATATAGTCGTAGCTATACTTGTTGTCGCCTGGAATATTTGGCTGAATAGTGTATCCCACAGGCATTGTAACACGGTTGCCGCTGTGGCAAGTCCATGCGGCGTATAACGATATGCGCTGTGAGAAGTCGTGGCTTAGCGAGATGTTTATCTTGTGACGGTTGTCAAACTGGTCGTCAAACCACGTTGGATGTATATCCTTAAACAGTCTCTTGCTCCACGACAGGGTATAAGCCATCGACATTGTAGTGCTGCCAGTGGTATAAGTAGCGTCGGCTTCCATGCCGTAACTCTTGCCTTTTCCATCTGCCACATCGCGGTTCCACGTAGCTGCCGACGGTTGAAATCCCATCCAATGACGGTATTGCAGCAGATGTGACGAAAGCTTGTAGTAGGCTTCAAGCGATAGCGTGAGGTGTGTGGATGGTTGTGTGTATATGCCAGCAGCTATCTGGTGCGACATAGTTGGCTTTATCTCATTGGTTGTGGGCACCCAAAAGTCGGTTGGCAATTCCAAAAAACTACTTGCCATACGGTGTAAGCTCTGCGACATGTGTGTGTATGACATCTTGAAGGATGTGCTGTTTGCAAGTTGCCATTTAAATGCAAAACGCGGGTCGAGTATCAGGTATGTGCGTCCGTTCACCATAGTGGCGGTAAAACTTGTGCCTATGTTGGCAGACAGATACTTGTTTATCCTCATCTCGTCTTCGGCATACGCTACAGCCTCATGCGACACTATGTTTACACGCGAGCGTATATCTGTAGTGTCGCATCCCTCTTGCGGGTCGCCGTAATAGAATGCTTGCCGCTTGGTTTGTGGACGAAACTGGTGGCGTGTAAATGCTATGCCGAAGTGGATGTGCTGCCTGTCTGTAGGTTGCCAATTGAAGTTGGCGTGTGCCGCAACGTCTATCATCTCTGTGCTGTTTAGACGTGTGTCGAGATAGTTGCGAAGATGGCCGCCCTTATCTACTATTTCATAGTCCTCCTCACTATACTTCTGTCGTGAGTGGCTGTATGTTGCGGTTAGCATTGAGGCCATAGACATAGTGGGCGACAGCATAAAGTCGCCGCCTATCGTACCGCTCAAGTTGCCCCAAGTCATACGGTTCTCTGTATCGTTTACGTTGTCTCCCCACATACTCTTGTCGTCTACCCGATAGCTGTCGTAGCCCGAATACACACTTGTCCAAATTGTGGCCTTGTTGTTTATATGATGTGTAAGCTTGGCATTGAAGTCGTGAAACATATAGCCCAAGGTGTACTTGTCGTCGTTGCCTTTATTGGCTATGGCGCATACAGGGCGTAGCAGCAGGTCTATCCAGCTGCGTCTAAGCGATACATTGAACGATGTGCGGTTCTTACTTATCGGGCCTTCCACCTGTATGCGTCCGTCTAACAAGCCAAGCGAAGCCGTTCCGTGCACTTGTTCCATATTGCCATCGCGTGTGCGCACATCGGTAATAGACGATACACGACCTGAGTAGCGTGCCGGAAAACCACTCTTATAGAAATCCACATTCTTTATAATGTCCGAGTTGAAAGCCGAGAACAGTCCCAGCGAATGATTGGTTTGGTAGAGTGGGGTACCGTCAAGCAGAAACAGATTCTCGTCGCTTCCTCCACCGTGTACATACATGCCCGACACAAAGTCAACACCAGATGTTACACCCGATATACGCTGTATTGTTTTCACGAGGTCGGGCGATGACAGTAAGGCAAATCCGTTGTTTATATCTTTGGATGTAAATGTACGCTTGCCTGTTTGTGTGGTAAGTACGGGCGAGTTCATGTCCTCAGTCACCACCACTTCTTTTAGCTCTACGGCTTGCTTAAGCCTGAAGTTGTGCGAAATGTCCGAATGCATATTCACCACAATTGTGTCGGCATCGCATCCTATGCTTGATACGCGCACCACGTGATGTCCTTCGGCAAGGTGCATAATATATCTGCCACGACCATCCGATAGTGTGCCGTCCTTGGATGTAAGGTCGAAAACGGTAGCGTTGACAATAGGTTCGCCCTGAGTGTCGGTTATGCGTCCGTTTATTGTGAATGTGGTTTTTCTCTCTTTTATTTCTGTTGTTTGCTGTACAGATGCAGTTGTCTGTCGCAGCATAACGTTGCGGTTGTGCATCTTGTATTCTATACCGATATGTCCGAAAAGTGCATTGAGAGCCTTGTCTATTGGCAAGTGGCTTAGGTCTGTACCAGTATACGGCATGTCAAGACGCAATGCCGAATCGTATACAAAGTGAATGCCATGCTGCTTTTGCAAGCGTTGCATCTCTGTAAGGACGGTGCGTTTGGCGGTGGAAATCTCTCTATGTGTAGGCGCGGCTTTAGATGAGGGAGAGACAACAAACAGAGTAGTCAGAATGAGAAACAGATAGCTGTATGTTTTCATTTTTGCTCAATCTTTATGCCCAACGTTGTTTCGAGCACCTCTATTGCATCCTCCACCTTCGATGCTTCTATTTCTCCAGTAACACTCTTTGTGGTGTCGCTTGCATAGAGATTGATGTTATAGTGTCGCGACAATTCGCCAAGCACCTGGTTTATAGGTGTGTGGTCAAATCTGAAAACGTCTGTAGTGTCGCATTCCTCATAATCCTCTATCACATAAGCAGTATCTACAGGTATTGGCTTTGATATAGGCTTTTGTGGCAACATATAGTTGTGATAGCCTATTATTCCGGCAGCTACGGCAATACCTACCGCCAATATTATGGATGCGGCAACGGCTATCTTGCGTCGGTTGCTTGTGTCTACTCCTCTCATCGCCTTGAAGCGCTGCCATGCACGCTTTGTGTCGAGACAATTGGGCTTATAGTGTTTTACAACAAAACGCAGTTCATCGTCATTTATATTGTTCATAATTCTTACCTTATTATATATGTGTTTCGTGCTTCTTAATGTTACAATTGTAACAACAGTAGGTATATCGCCTTAGCCCGTCCACGCAATGTGGCGTAAGCCTTGTGCATGTGTGCCTCAACCGTCTTTATGCTTATGCCGAGTGTTGATGCAATGTCGCTGTTGCGTTTGCCGTCGCGCTTGCTCATAAGGAATACGCGGCGGCACATAGTGGGCAGACTGTCTATTTCTGCCCACAGGCGTGCTTCGCGTTCGCTTTGTTCTTGCAGGTCGGTATCGTCTGCGGGCAGGTTGGCAAGCGATACGTCTGTGTATGTAGCATTGTGGTAGGGGTTGCGTTGCACATAATCGAGAGAGGAGTTGCGCACCATACTATATAGATAGCTTTTAGGTGCGGCAAACTCTTCGCCGCCATCTGTCTTCTCTGCAAAACGCACAAAGCAGTCCATTACCACATCCTCGGCTGTGTCGATATCGCCGATAAAGTGAACGGCATATAGACATAGGGCGCGATAGTATTGGCGGAATAGTTGTTCAATACTCATATGTTTGTTAGAATGTAACGCCTACACCAAACGACAACGAATGGCGTGTTGAGTTGCTCTTGTAGAATATTGGCATCTGGGTGTCGGCGTTGATGTATCCATAGTATATGTCACGGAAGTCCTTATAATCGTATGCCACCTGGAAGTTCAGCCCAAAGTTCTTTGCCAAGTTAACCGTGTATCCCACACCAAGCTTTCCTGTAAAACCTTTATAGAAGTCGCCAAACGATGGGGCTATGGCATAGCCCAAGTCGGTAAAGGCATATGCTCCCGCAAGTTTCTTTAAAGGCTTGTATCTTAGTGTGGCATATATAGGCATGGTATTGTAGTCGTCGTTGGTATAGCGGTCAAGTCCGATGCCTCCGCCAACCGACCATTTCTCTGCCACATCATAGCGTGCTCCCAGGCGTAGCGAATGACCTCCCATGTCGTAGTCGCTACGTCCGTAGGTATGTCCAAACTTTTTTATAGACAGACCTAAATTGTAATGATAGTCGAGATCTACATGAAACTTCGACTGTGCCATTGTCGGCACCATTGATGCGCCGCTCAATGCTATGCAGAGCGACATCTTGAGTAGGCTGTTACCGATTCTCTTCATTTTCTTGTTCTTGTATAATTTTGTATATGTTTTGCCGTCTGTTTCGTTGACGGTTCAACACTAAGACGCCAATCATGGACAAAACCCTTAGTCGTGATGTAATAAAAATTTGGCCATCGTATAAAAAGGCGCGATATCAAACCTATATAAATATGGCCGCAAAGATACAAAAGTAGTGGTGATTAAGAATAAAATCATTGAAAAAATAGAGAAAAAACTTTTGTTCTGCCTTTATGTGCGAGAAAATAAGTAAGTTTGCACATTAATTTCAATATATCGGAATAATGACTTACACTATCGAAAAAGTTACAACTCTTATAGGTTCCCACCGATTTGGCACTGCTGATGCCAACATAGGGTTCCTGCTTACCGACAGCCGCTCTCTCTGCTTTGCCGAGGAGACATTGTTCTTCGCCTTGAAGTCGGGACGTGGTGACGGTCATAATTATATTTCCGACCTCTACCGCCGTGGTGTGCGCAACTTTGTGGTAGAGGATGTTCCTGCCGACTATGCAACCGCATATGCCGACGCCAATTTCCTAAAAGTAGAGAACTCGCTTGTTGCATTGCAGCGACTTGCCGAGCGACACCGCGACGAGTATAATATACCAGTAGTTGGCATAACAGGCTCGAATGGCAAGACCATTGTTAAGGAATGGCTGTACCAGCTTATGTCGCCAGAGATGAATGTAACACGTTCGCCTCGCAGCTATAATTCGCAGATTGGGGTGCCTCTATCGGTATGGCTACTTAACGAACAGAGTCAAGTGGGCGTGTTCGAGGCTGGTATAAGTGAGCCTGGAGAGATGCTTGCGTTGCGCGACATTATACAGCCTACCATTGCTGTGCTTACTTTCATAGGCGATGCTCATCAGAAGAACTTTGCATCGCTCGAGGAGAAATGCCGCGAAAAGATAATTCTGTTCCACGATGCCAAGACCATTGTCTACTGCAAGGACGACACTTTGGTAGACAATGTGGTAAAGAGCTTCGACTATAAGGGCGAGAATCTTTCGTGGTCGATGAAGGATCCTGAGGCTGCGCTGTATGTAAAACAGGTGGATAAGAACGGTCTAACATCTACTATACATTATATATATAAGGGTGAGGAGGGCGAGTATGAGCTGCCTTTCATCGACGAGGCTTCTGTGCGCAACTCTGCCACAACGGCTGTAGTGGCGCTGTATCTAGGTCTGTCAAAGGAGCGTCTTGCCGAACGCATGAAGAATCTTGAGCCTGTGGCTATGCGCCTTGAGGTAAAGGAGGGTCAGCATGGATGTACACTTATCAACGACTCGTACAACTCTGACATCAACTCGCTTGACATTGCGCTCGACTTTATGAGTCGCCGACCAGACCATAAGGGTCTTGGCCGAACGCTTATATTAAGCGACATCTATCAAACAGGCGAGCCTTTGGAGCAGCTTTATACCAGCGTTTCAAACCTCTCGCTAAAGCGTGGAGTGAATAAGATTATAGGCATAGGTCCGCAGATTATGGCTCATGCCGACATTATAAAGGTGCCAGAGAAGTTCTTCTTCCACGACGTAACGTCGTTTATACACAGCACGGTGTTCGAGAATCTTAGGGACGAGGTTATTCTGATTAAGGGCGCACGCCGTTTTGGTTTCGACAACATCACAGAGCTGTTGGTAAAGAAGGTACATGAGACGATACTTGAGGTTAACCTATCCAACGTGGTTAAGAACCTAAACTTCTATCGCTCGTTTATGAAACCCGAGACCAGGCTGGTATGTATGATTAAGGCAGACGCTTATGGAGCCGGGGCGGTAGAGATAGCAAAGACGCTGCAAGACCATCGTGTGGACTATCTTGCTGTGGCTGTGGCGGACGAGGGCGTAACCTTAAGAAAGAATGGTATAACATCCAACATAATGATAATGAATCCAGAGATGTCGGCGTTCAAGACTATGTTCGACTATGACCTGGAACCTGAGGTGTACTCATTCCGCTTGCTCGACGCTCTGGTGCGTGAGGCTCAGAAGAATGGTATAAGCAACTTCCCCGTGCATATCAAGCTCGATACCGGTATGCACCGCCTTGGCTTCGACCCGTTGAAGGATATGCCAGAGCTTATTGACCGACTAAAACATCAGTCGGCCGTTATTCCACGCTCGGTGTTCTCGCATTTCGTAGGCAGCGACAGCGATTCGTTCGACGAGTTCTCTGCTCATCAGTTCGAACTCTTTGATAAGGGCAGCAAGCAACTGTGTGAGGCTTTCCCACACAAGATATTGCGACATATCGACAATTCGGCTGGCATTGAGCACTTCCCTGAACGACAGCTCGATATGTGCCGATTGGGATTGGGACTGTATGGATACGACTCTCGCGACAACTCTATGATAAATAACGTGACAACGCTGAAGACTACAATCCTGCAGATTCACGATATTCCCGCCAATGAGACCATAGGATACAGCCGCCGCGGAACTTTGACACGCGACTCGCGTATTGCTGCTATTCCTATAGGTTATGCCGATGGACTGAACAGACATCTCGGCAACCGCCACTGCTATTGCCTTGTCAACGGCAAGAAAGCCGAGTATGTGGGCAATATCTGCATGGATGTTGCGATGATTGACGTTACTGATATCGACTGCAAAGAGGGCGATCAGGTTGTTCTATTTGGCGAGGAATTGCCAGTTACAGTGCTGTCTGATGCTATCGACACAATACCGTATGAGGTGCTTACTGGCATCAGCAACCGCGTAAAGAGAGTCTATTATCAAGACTAAAATATAGCATTCATAAAAATCTTGAAAGTGAAATGCCCCGAATGGCAGGATGTTCCAACTCCTTACCATTCGGGGCATTATTATGCGGCATTAGTCTCTTTTAAAAGTAATATATATTACTTTGCCATTTAATATAATATACTTGACCATTTAATATAATATACTTTGCCATTTAATATAATATACTTTGCCATTTAATATAATATACTTTGTCATTTAGTATATAGTTCCCACAGAACTCACAGAAAACACAGAAGCCTACGGGCTTATTTCTTATCTTCCTTTTTATTCTACCCAGAATATATATCCCAAGCTAACCACGCTTATGCTTATCCACAACATTACGCCTTGCAGCAAAGGTTTCAAGCCAACGCTACGTAGTGTTTCGCGTGTTAGCGAAGCACCTATAAAGAATAGCGATAGTGTGATGAGGTGTTTGGCAAGCTTGTTAACGGCTCCACTGAACATGCTGCCTGCGCCTGCTGCTGTATCGCCTATAAGCGAAGCATTGCTCAAGATGTATGTATTGAATAATATAGCCACAATAAACCATACTATAAAGCGTGGCACACACTTATACCAAGGCTTTGAGCCGCCATCGGTTGATGCAGCCAACGACTTGCGAAAGAAGAAAGGTGTTACCAATGCCAAGACTACTATCCACAGGGCACGCGTAAGCTTGATGGTTGTTGCTACTTCAAGCGCACTTACACCTTGTGATGCAACAAGCTCTGGGTGCATTTGGTCGTAGGCTGCACCGGCACCTACTACAGATGAAGTGTCGTGTATAGCTATAGCTGCCCACATGCCAAACTGTTTCATTGTCATGCCTATGGCGTCGCCTATATAGGGGAATACGAATAAGGCTATGGCATTGAGCACAAATACCACGCCCAGTGCTACCGACATGCTTTCGGCCTTTGCCTTAATTATCGGACCTACTGCTGCTATGGCCGAACCGCCACATATAGCGGTGCCCGAAGATAGCAGATAGCTTGTCTGCGAGTCGACACCAAGGAGCTTTCTGCCGAAAAACCAACCTAAAGCCAGTGTGCCAAACACACTTACTATGGTGAAAAGCATACCCTCCGAACCCGAAGCAAGGGCTTTGTCGACATTCATGCCGAAACCAAGACCTATGACAGAGTATTGCAGGAGTTTCTTCGACATTGTCTTGTTGAAGTCGGGAAAAGCCTTGCCAAAGACCAAGGCAAATACAAAACCAATGGCAAGGGCTATTGGCGACGAAACCCAATGGGCTATCCAAGCGGCGCTGCCCAAGTTCAAATTAAACACTTCAACGGCGAATCCCAATAACAACGAAACGCCCAATACTGCCACTACCAATATGTAGCAGAGCTCTTTCTTTCTCATTATTTTATTGTTTATGTTATTTGTTTTGGTTTCAGCAAGTTGCATTTATATACAGCTTGTAGTAGTAAAACCAATTGCAAAGGTAAGAAAAAAGTATGAATCATGGGTGATATCAAACGTTTGCACAGCTAAAACAATAGTTTTTATATACTTTTTGCTTACATCTTACGTGGAAGTTGTAACTTTGCAAGTGTAAAAAAAGAAAGTAGTATCGTATTAGTTAATAGAAGGTTTGGTTATAGATTTTGTTAATTACTGAATTAAGGTTTGTTTTATAAGAGAAATTTTGGTAGTTAGTTTTAATGAGGTAAAAAGACTTGTTTGATTGTTGTTAGTTACAACAAAGGAACACTTGAAAAAATCAAGACAAAAGGGTAGGACTTCGTGAGAAATCCCGCCCTTTTTGCATTATAAACTATTGCTTTTAGATATACAAGGTTTGTTGTTTCCACTATTCAAGAAGCCGGTTTCATTGGCTTTCGAGGTTTGCTTCGATGCCATCTGAAACCGGCTTCATTATTTATTATTGTTTTGGATGGAATGTCAATTATTTCAATTTAAATCATTCGCTGTTTCCAGTATTTTATTCGTCTGCCTGCTCTTCAAGCGTGTACTGGCTTGAACCATCGAAGCAGTGGGTGCATACCTGGCACTTTGGAAGACCAATGGCCTTGATTAGTTGCTCTATAGTGTTAAACTTAAGAGAGGTAAGTCCCAACTGGTTGCGAATCTCTTCTACCATACGCTTGTACTGAGGCGAGTCGGTAGTGGCATATTTGTCGAGGTCCTTGTTGGCATCGCCTTCAAATTTCTCGATTATGCGGCGTGTGATAAGCTCCATATCGCTCTTTGACGATGTAAAGCCTATGAATGGGCAGCCATATACCAATGGTGGACATGCAATACGCATATGACACTCCTTAAGACCAGCCTGGTCGAACAGAACCTTTACATTGTCGCGTAGCTGGGTGCCGCGTACAATAGAGTCGTCACAGAATAGTACACGTTTGCCTTTAAGCATAGCCTTGTTGGGGATAAGCTTCATCTTGGCAACGAGCGAGCGCATCTCTTGGTTGGCAGGTGTAAATGAGCGTGGCCATGTAGGAGTATACTTTGCTATGCAACGCTGGTAAGGCACACCTTTTCCTGCGGCATAACCCATAGCCATACCAGTACCCGAGTCGGGTATACCCGAGCAGCAGTCTACATCAATATCATCTGTTTGGGCAAGGTTGAATCCATTGGCAAAGCGTGCCTCCTCAACATTTTTGCCCTCGTATGTTGATGTAGGGAATCCATAGTATACCCACAAGAACGAGCAAATCTGCATCTTCTTGTTGGCAGGACGAAGCTGAGTCATGCTGTCGGCTGTAAGCTCAACAATCTCGCCTGGTCCTACGTTGTAGCATTCTTCGTAATCAAGATTAGGGAATGATGTAGACTCGCTCGAAGCAGCATAAGCTCCATCCTTCTTGCCTATAATGATAGGTGTGCGTCCCCATGCGTCTCGGGCGCAGATAATCGAATTTTCGGTCATAATCATCATGGTGCATGAGCCCTTGATGTTGTGGTATACGTTCTCTATACCCTCCTTGAACGTTTTGCCTTGAATAATGAGCAAGGCCACCAGTTCGGTTTGGTTTGTAGCGCTTTGCGATAGTTCGGCAAAATGCATATTGTTTTCAAGCTGTTTCTGAGTTAGTTCCTCAAGGTTTGCAATCTTAGCAACTGTGCAGATGGCAAAACGTCCGAGGTGAGAGTTGATTACAAGCGGCTGAGCGTCGGTGTCGCTTATAACGCCGATACCCGCTGTGCAACCTTTAAAACGGTCGAGTGTTGGTTCAAACTTGGAACGGAAGTAAGAACTTTCCAAATTGTGAATCGAACGTACGAACCCCTTTTCCTTACTGTACATCGCCAAACCGCCACGGCGTGTTCCGAGATGTGAGTTGTAGTCAGTGCCATAGAAGACGTCTGCCACGCAGCTCTTCTTGGTAATGGTGCCGAATATGCCTCCCATAAATTCTAATATTATGCTTTCTTATTGAAAATTTGTGCTGCAAAGTTACGTATAATATACGAGAAACGTATGAATTTTTTATGATTATTGTAATCTACTTGATATAAATAAATTGTAAATATATAATATATAATAAGGTGGGAAGTGTTTCGTTTGTACACAAATACGGATGGTTTTGTGTATTTTTCGAGGCTTATATTTGGCTGCGTAACATAAAGTTATTACTTTTGCAACATTGAAACTACAATAATTTATTAACAACATGAGTTTGAAAATTGTTGTACTTGCCAAGCAAGTACCCGACACACGAAATGTCGGCAAGGACGCTATGACAGCCGAAGGTACTGTCAATCGTGCCGCATTGCCGGCTATCTTCAACCCCGAAGATCTTAATGCGTTGGAGCAGGCTCTGCGTCTTAAGGAGCAGAATCCTGGCTCAACAGTAGGTATATTGACCATGGGTCCTCCACGTGCAGCCGAGGTTATTCGCCAAGGTTTGTATCGCGGAGCAGATACTGGATGGTTGCTTACAGACCGTTTGTTTGCTGGTGCTGATACACTTGCCACATCTTATGCTCTTGCTACTGCCATTCAGAAGATTGGCGATGTGGATGTTGTTATCGGCGGACGTCAGGCCATTGATGGCGATACAGCACAGGTTGGTCCGCAGGTTGCACAGAAGCTGGGATTGTCTCAGGTTACATATGCTGAGGAAATACTTAAGTGCGAAGACGGTAAGCTTACTATACGTCGCCATATTGATGGAGGTGTAGAAACTGTTGAGGCTCCTATGCCACTCGTAGTTACTGTTACTGGTTCGGCAGCTCCTTGCCGTCCTGCTAATGCAAAGCTTGTTATGAAGTACAAGCGTGCCACAGCTCCTATGGAACGTAAGGCTGAGGATAAGTACAACTATCTCTATGAAGAACGTCCTTATCTCACACTCAATCAGTGGACTGTTGCCGATGTTGATGGCGACCCACAGCAGTGTGGATTGAGCGGTTCGCCTACAAAGGTAAAGGCTGTTAAGAACATTGTGTTCCAGGCTAAGGAGAGCAAGAGCCTTACTGGCAGCGACACCGATATCGAGGGTCTCATTAAGGAATTGTTGGACGAAAAAATCATTGGATAAAGTGAGAAGTTAAAGGAATTATAGAAGTTGAAGAAGTTATAGCCGTATGCTTTTGCATATATGTATATATAATAAGGTAATGGCTTTAAATTCTTAGCGAAGCGATAACTTCTTTTCTTTCTTTAAATTCTAAAAAAAAATCGATTATGAACAACGTATTTGTATATTGCGAGATAGAAGGCACTCAGGTTCAGGAAGTGTCTCAGGAACTTCTCACCAAGGGTCGCAAGCTTGCCAACCAGCTTGGTGTCGACCTCAATGCTATTGTTGCTGGTACTGGCATCAAGGGCAAGGTGGAGGATCAGATACTGCCTTACGGTGTCGACAAGCTTTTCGTTTTCGACGCTGAGGGATTGTTCCCATACACATCTGCTCCTCATACCGACATCCTTGTGAATCTCTTTAAGGAGGAGAAACCGCAGATAGCACTTATGGGTGCAACTGTTATTGGTCGTGACCTTGGTCCGCGCGTATCTTCATCGCTTACAAGTGGCTTGACAGCCGATTGTACAGAGCTTGAGATTGGCGACTACGACGACAAGAAGAGTGGTACTCACTACGATAACCTGCTTTATCAGATTCGTCCTGCATTTGGTGGAAACATCGTAGCAACTATCGTTAACCCCGATCATCGTCCACAGATGGCTACCGTACGTAGCGGAGTTATGCAGAAGGCCATTTATGAAGGCGAGTCTAAGGGCGAGGTTGTTTATCCAGATGTAGCTAAGTATGTGCCAGAGGCAGACTTTGTTGTTAAGGTGCTCGACCGTCATGTAGAGGCTGCTAAGCACAACCTTAAGGGTGCTCCTATCGTTGTAGCCGGTGGTTATGGTGTTGGCTCAAAGGAAAACTTCGACATGCTGTTCCAGCTTGCTAAGGAACTTCATGGTGAGGTTGGTGCAAGTCGTGCTGCTGTAGACGCTGGTTGGTGCGACCACGACCGTCAGATTGGTCAGACTGGTGTTACTGTTCATCCTAAGGTGTACATAGCTTGCGGTATATCAGGACAGATTCAGCATATTGCTGGTATGCAGGATTCAGGCATCATCATCTCTGTTAACAACGACCCAGATGCTCCTATCAACAAGATTGCCGACTATGTCATCACAGGCACTGTTGAAGAGGTGCTTCCGAAACTCATCAAGTATTATAAAGCGAACAATAAGTAGATTTTGAAGAAGTTATAGAAGTTGAAGAAGTTATCGCTCCCTACGGTCGTTAGAAGTTAAAGCCATATGTCTTTCTGCAAAAGAACCATTGGTTAAATTCAGCATTGCGGCTTGCCAAGCAAAAACTTCTTTAACTACTATATAAATCTTACTTTTGGCACTTGAATATAATCATTAATATTGTTATATGAGTACCTCATTCAAAGACTTGATAGTATGGCAAAAAGCTCACGCTTTTGTTTTGCTTGTATATAATATATCCTGCAAATTCCCAAACATAGAGAGATTTGGATTGTGTTCTCAATTTCAGCGTGCTGCCGTATCTATACCTGCGAATATAGCAGAAGGATATAGGAAACTGAGCAAAGCTGACAAACTGCGATTTATAAATATAAGTCAAGGCAGTTTGGAAGAATGTAGATATTATGTTATTCTGTCAAAAGACTTAGCATACATTTCTACAGACGAATATGAACAACTTAATGGTTTAATTGAAGATGTCAGTAGGCTCCTTAATGCCTATGGAAGAAAAATAAAAGAATCTTCCTTTGCAGACGAGTTGTAGCTATGATAACAAGTAATATGTAGGAGAACAGCATATGGCTCTAACTTCTCTAATTTCTTTAAATTCTCTAAATTCTTAAGAATGTAGGAGAACAGCATATGGCTCTAACTTCTCTAACTTCTTTAAATTCTCTAAATTCTTTAAAAAAACAATGGCTAACTATTATACCGACCATCCGGAGTACGATTTCTATCTTAATCACCCGGAAATGCAGCGCGTAGTAGAGCTCAAGGAGCGCAACTTCGCCGACAAAGATAAATATGAGGATGCGCCCGTCGACTTCGAGGACGCTATCGAGAACTATAAGCGTGTGCTTGAGATTACAGGCGATATCGCTGCCAACATCATCGAGCCTAACTCGGAGGATGTAGACCTTGAGGGTCCACACCTCGTAGACGGTCGTATGCATTATGCATCTAAGACCTACGAGAATATTGAGGCTACTCGTCAGGCTGGATTATGGGGTATCTCTATGCCTCGCCGTTACAATGGCCTTAACATGCCTATCACTCCGTACTCTATGGCTTCGGAGATTGTATCTTGTGCAGATGCGGGTTTCCAGAACATTTGGTCGCTTCAGGATTGTATCGAGACTCTGTATGAGTTCGGTTCGGAGGAGCAGCGCCAGAAATACATTCCTCGTGTATGCGCAGGCGAGACAATGTCTATGGACCTAACCGAGCCTGATGCAGGTTCCGACCTTCAGCGTGTTATGCTTAAGGCAACACAGGACGAGGATGGTACATGGCGCTTGAATGGTGTTAAGCGTTTCATCACCAATGGCGACTCTGATATTCACCTTGTACTTGCACGTTCTGAGGAAGGTACACGTGACGGTCGTGGTTTGTCTATGTTTATTTACGACAAGCGTGATGGTGGCGTAACTGTTCGTCATATCGAGCATAAGCTTGGTATTCATGGTTCTCCTACATGCGAGCTTGTATACAAGAATGCTAAGGCTGAGCTCTGCGGTTCTACACGTTTGGGTCTTATCAAGTATGTTATGGCTCTTATGAACGGTGCGCGTCTTGGTATTGCGGCACAGTCGGTAGGTGTAAGCCAGGCTGCTTATGATGAGGCTTTGAAGTATGCACGTGAGCGCAAGCAGTTTGATACAGAGATAGTAAAGTTCCCTGCTGTATATGATATGATTGCCCGCATTAAGGCTAAGCTCGATGCAGGTCGTTCTATACTTTATCAGACAGCACGCTATGTAGACATCTATAAGGCTCTTGAGGATATCTCGCGTGAGCGTAAGCTTACAGCCGAGGAACGTCAGGAACTGAAGAAGTACTCGCGTCTTGCTGATGCCTTTACTCCGTTGGCTAAGGGTATGAACTCTGAGTATGCCAACCAGAATACCTATGATGCAATACAAGTACATGGCGGTTCGGGCTTCATCATGGAGTATAAGAGCCAGCGTTTGTATCGAGATGCACGTATCTTCTCTATCTACGAGGGTACAACACAGCTTCAGGTAGTGGCTGCTATACGCTATATCTCTAACGGTACTTACCTCGGCATCATCAAGGAGATGCTTGAGAAGGATGTTGCCGAAGAGTTGAAGCCATTGAAGGCTCGTGTAGAAGAGATGGTTAAGCTCTACGAGCAGGCTCTCGACTACGTGAAGGAGGCTCAGGACCAGGAGATGCACGACTTCCTCGCACGCCGCCTCTACAACATGACTTGCGAAATTATCATGTCGCTCCTCATTCTCGACGATGCCACCCGCTCGGCCGAACTCTTCGCCAAGAGTGCCAACGTATATGTGCGCATGGCTCAGGCCAACGTCATTGGCGAACATGCCTACATCATGAACTATATAAAGGAAGACCTTTCGAGCTTCCGCGCTGAATAAAAAGAAAGAGTAAATTAAAATTGTCAATCTTAGAGGGTGTGATGGAATGTGAATTTCGTCGCACCCGTTTTTTATGCGCAAGTTTGACGTCATGCGGCGTGGGCTATCTTATCATCCAATTCCTGTAACAACTAAAAATGAGAACTAATTACAGTAAAGTAGCTATGGCGTTAATACCTAAAACGGCGAACGTAAGGACGAGTTTTGCTAAAACGCCAAGGTTACAAACGGCAATATAATAGGTACCGACGAAATATGCGCAACAAGTATCGCAACAAACGCCAAATCAAGACCAACGGAGGACGGTTGGCTGATTACACATTACTGTTGTTTGAGGAAACAGTCAAAGCGATATTTAACAAGGCTATGCGTGAAGGACTTGTAAAATTCAATCCAGTACACAGTCTAAACAAGTTGGAACGCTTCCATGCTCCTGACAAACACAGAGAGTATCTTACGCCCGAAGAACTCACACGTTTCCTGGCGGTGGAAGCTGAATGTGAGAATGAACGAACCGTACAACTGGCATTTGGCTTATCATCCATGACTGCCCTTCGCCTTGGCGATATGCAGCATCTAAGGTGGTGTGATATTAAAATGATAGATGGCGTGCCGACAATCAGCATCATACAGCGAAAGACAAAGCGTCCTGCCATTATTCCGCTCAATGAAATGGCGCAATCGTTGTTGCCACCTCGGACGGATGACAATCCGGAAAGTCTTGTGTTTCACCTTGTCAAGAAGTCAGACAACGTATCGAAATACGTAAGAAGACTTAAAGAAAAGGCTGGCATAGAAAAGGATTTGACCTACCATTGCTCACGGCATACGACAGCATCGTTGGCTATCTCAGCAGGAGCAGACATATCAGCAGTGAAGGATGTTTTGGGACATGGAAGCATAACTTCAACCGAAGTTTATGCAAAAGTGGCTCTTGAAAAGAAGATAGAGGCGGTCAATCTGTTTAATGGCGTGTTTGATTGAGACATACAGCAGAGTGCGAACAACGGAGAAGTCTTACTTCTTCCCTTTTGTTGGTAAATTGCCGTCAGGCTGTATTCAAAAAACGCTTGTGTTCAAATAAATCTGCAAGACTTATCTGGACACAGGCATTTTCATGTTCAATTTAATCTTTGATAAAGATGACAACAGGAGTAATATACGCTCGTGTCTCCAGTATTGGTGACAGACAGAGCACGGAAAGACAGGTCAAGGACTTGTCGGAGTATGCAAAATATAAGGGTATCGAAGTCTGCAAGGTCTTTGAGGAACACATCTCTGGCGCAAAGAAGAATGATGAGCGTCCAGTGTTGTGTGAGGCAATGGAATACTGCAAGGCAAACCGCATTGGAATCCTACTTGTCAGTGAACTGTCAAGATTGGGTCGCAATGCGTTTGAGGTGCTTGCCTCTGTCAAGGAACTCATAGACTGTGGCATCAACCTCTACATACAAAAGGAACAACTTACATTATTGGACGATGAAGGACATCCGTCCCTCTTTGCCCCGATAATGATAGCCACG
>OQWI01000259.1_pt1 | contig 24764 bp, 12 predicted proteins | sample 1691551 | NCBI WGS metagenome assembly OQWI01 (sample SAMN03418259, study PRJEB22391) | human gut metagenome | biome: human-gut; feature: organic feature; material: feces | host: Homo sapiens | place: Tanzania | collected 2013-01
GTAGGTAACCGCCCCCTACGGAGAGCGACAGAGCAATCTGCCGCTCTCTTTTTTTATGCCCATAAGTGGGAAATTGGCGCTTTGATTAATCGGAGCACTCGGAACTCTTGGAGCACTCAGAGCACTCAGAGCACTCGGAGCACTCGGAGCACTCTGAACTTTCGGATAATTTCGATTTTTCGAAAACTCGAATTATCGAGGTTTTCGGGATTTTGGATTGGCTACTTGTTGGCTCGTTGACCTGTTGGTTTGTGGACTTTTTCTTTGGTTTTCGTTGCGAAATTTGGGGTTTTCATTGCGTAAATTGAAAAAAAATACTAATTCTTTAGAATTGTAGAAAATTTTCCATAATAAATTGTGCGTATAGGAAAATATTTGATTAATTTTGCAGTTGAAAAGGTAGGAAATATCAAATACAAATTATTATAACTTTAACTAACAACTTAAATTTCATCTAAACATGGCATTTGACAAGAAAGTTTTAGAGAAATACGGAATCACCGGTTCTACCGAAGTTCTGTATAATCCTTCTTACGAAGTTTTGTTCAACGAAGAAACAAAGCCAGGTCTTGAAGGTTTTGATAAAGGTCAGGAAACTGAGCTTGGTGCAATCAACGTAATGACTGGTGTTTACACTGGCCGTTCTCCAAAAGACAAATTCATCGTTGATGATGCTACTTCACACGACACTGTATGGTGGACAAGCGATGAATACAAGAACGACAACAAACCAGTAAGCGAAGCTACTTGGGCTGCTGTTAAGGAAATCGCTAAGAAAGAACTTTCTAACAAGAAGCTCTATGTTGTAGATGGTTTCTGTGGCACTCACAAGGACACTCGTATGAAAGTTCGCTTCATCATGGAAGTAGCATGGCAAGCACACTTCGTGACCAACATGTTTATCCGTCCTCAGACTGAAGCTGACTTCGAACAAGAACCAGACTTCATCGTTTACAACGCAAGCAAGGCTAAAGTTGAAAACTACAAGGAACTCGGTTTGAACAGCGAAACTGCTGTTGTGTTCAACGTAACCAGCAAGGAACAAGTTATCATCAACACTTGGTACGGTGGTGAAATGAAGAAGGGTATGTTCTCTATGATGAACTACTTCCTCCCATTGAAGGGTATCGCTGCTATGCACTGCTCTGCTAACACCGACCTCAACGGCGAAAACACCGCAATCTTCTTCGGCCTTTCTGGTACTGGTAAGACCACTCTTTCAACCGATCCTAAGCGTCGCCTTATCGGTGATGACGAACACGGTTGGGACGACAAAGGTGTGTTCAACTTCGAAGGTGGCTGCTACGCTAAGGTTATCAACCTCGACGCTGAAGCAGAACCAGACATCTATGGTGCTATCACTCGCGACGCACTTCTCGAAAACGTTACAGTTGACGAAAACGGTAAGATTGACTTCGCTGACAAGAGCGTGACTGAAAACACTCGTGTAAGCTACCCAATCTACCACATCAAGAATATCCAACGTCCAGCTTCTCAAGGTCCAGCTGCTAAGCAAGTGATCTTCCTCAGCGCTGACGCATTCGGTGTTCTTCCTCCAGTGTCTATCCTCAGCTCAGAACAAACTAAGTACTACTTCCTCTCTGGCTTCACCGCTAAGTTGGCAGGTACTGAACGTGGTATCACTGAACCTACTCCAACCTTCTCTGCTTGCTTCGGTCAGGCGTTCCTCGAACTCCACCCAACCAAGTATGCTGAAGAATTGGTTAAGCGTATGGAAATGAGCGGTGCTAAGGCATACCTCGTGAACACTGGCTGGAACGGTACTGGCAAGCGTATCTCTATCCGCGACACTCGTGGTATCATCGACGCTATCCTCAATGGCGCTATCGACAAGGCTCCAACTAAGGTTATCCCATTCTTCGATTTCGTAGTTCCTACCGAACTCGAAGGTGTTGACACCAACATTCTCGACCCACGCGACACTTACGCTGACGCTGCACAATGGGAAGAAAAGGCTAAAGACCTCGCTGCTCGCTTCATCAAGAACTTCGCTAAGTACGAAAGCAATGAAGCTGGTAAGGCTCTCGTAGCTGCTGGTCCAAAGCTCTAATCAATTTGATTTGACACATATCAATAGAATATGACCATCCAGGTCGGGCACCCTCACGAGTGCCCGACCTTTTTTTTGTCCACCTCCCCAGGGGAAGTCAACGAGTCAACAGGTCAACGGGTCAACAAGTTTGCAAGTTGGCGAGTCAACAAGTTGGTGTCCGATAGGTCGTATAAGCCCGATTCGTCCGATGCCGCCAAATGCAAAAGCCCCCTTGCGCCAAAATTTGCGCCAGTTGTAGCATATATCAAACATAATATCAATTAGATACAATCTCACAGACCGAAAGAACCGTCCCTTTGGTTTGTTTTTTTTGTTTGGTTTGGGTTATAATAAAAAGTGGAGTGGGAGTTGCGTATTTTAAGAAATTAAGTTACATTTGTGATAGTTTTTTAGATGATTCAATGTTGTTTGGATTGTTGATGAACAGCTAATTGGGGGGTATAACAATTGTGTAACAGCATTTTCGGCGCGTTTGCTTCCTCTTATTTTTTTATCAAAATTCATTTTTTTCACTACACCTATTGATTAATTGAATGAGCGCTGAGTTCGGTTTCTTGATAGGAAATTTTTGCTTATGAGAAAATTTCTACTCCTTTGTGTGGCTTTCACAATGTCGCTTGGTATTCAATCGCAAGCATTGAAAAAAGCTGTTGAAGTAACTACTCCTGGCACTTTGCTTGAACTTCTCGGTGATGATGCCGCCTCTGTTACCGACCTCACCATCTCTGGTAAAATCAATTCTACCGACTTAAACGCATTTATGAAAACTCCGCTTATCGAAGTGATCGATATGCTGAATGCTGAAATCGTGGGCAGCGACGGTGTGGCTACCAACACCATTCCAAGCTATTCAATGTCGTACACCAGCACTTTGAAAAAGTTTGTGCTTCCTAAGGGCACTACCACTATCGGCAACAACGGCTTCTACAAGTGTGAAAAGCTCGAAGAAGTGGTGGCTAACGAAGGTCTGTTGAAAATCAATTCAAGAGCGTTTATGAGCTGCTACGCGTTGAGCAAATTCAACTTCCCTTCAACACTCCAGTCTATCGGCACATCAGCATTCTACAAGTCGGCTCTTACCGAATTTGTTGCACCTGCAGGTCTTACCACACTTGGCGACGACGTGTTCTACGCTTCAAAGCTCACCAAGGTGTCGCTTAACGCTGCGCTCGCCACTATGGGTAAAGGTGTGTTTGCAGGTTGCACAGCGCTCCAGACCATCGCTGTTGACCCAGAAAACAAAGCATTCACAGTGCAAGACGGCGTGCTTTTCAGTGCCGACATCGCCACCCTTTACGCTTATCCACAAGCCGACACTCGCACAAGCTATGCCACTCCTTCTACAGTGACCGTAATCAAGAGTTCTGCTTTCGACTGCGCTGAAAAGCTTGAGGAACTCCGCATCAACGAGGGCGTGGAAGCAATCACCAACAGCATGTGCTATGGCGACAAGGGCCTCTTGAAGCTCTATCTCCCTTCAACTGTTAAGACTATCGACGTGGGCGCATTCGACGCTTGCTCTAACCTCTCCGAATTCCACATCCGTGCCGTGACACCTCCAGTGGCTGAGACTGGCGCATTCGGTGTGATGTTCCCTAACTACAAGATGAACCTCTACGTGCCAGTTGGCTCACTCGAAGCCTACCAAAAGGCAGCAGAATGGGACGACGCATTCCTTACCTACAACGAGGAAGGCGAACAAACCGGCGTTGAAGATGTGGCAGCAAGCAAACAAGTGGCTTCTGTGGAATACTATTCAGTGTCAGGCATCAAAAATGCCGAACCTGTGGATGGCGTGAACATCAAGGTGGTACGCTACACCGACGGCTCACTCCAAACCTCTAAATTCGTGAAATAATAGATTTTACACATAATAGAATTTAAGCCGAGCTTTGCCCACACCGCAAAGCCCGGCTATTTTTTGAATTTGTATTTGAATTTACTGAAATTTGTTCTATATTTGAAGTGTAATTGAAAAACCTTTAATAGAATGGTGAAATTATCAAAATTGAATTATGGGCTTTTTTCTTGCAAAAAAGCACTATGACAGCAATTCCTTCACTATTGCGAGTGATAGCCTCCTCCAAGGAGATAGGAAATAGTGCATAAATAACAATTGAAGAATGTAAATTTATATATAAAAATGGGAGTTTTTAGCGATAATTATTTTGACCTTTTAAGCGAAGCGAATGCTATAAAAAAAGGCAACAAGGGTGATGAATTATGGAGTGAAATAACGAATGTGATTCAAGAACAATTGATACCATTCGTTAATCACTATACTGGTCCGTTTAAAGCTCTTGTTAGAACTAGTAGGCCAGGGCAGAATGGCAGTTACTATTTGAGCCATTGGTGTCTTTTTGTAATAAACGAAAAATTAAGTTTGGGGGTGAAATTGACCATCTCTAAAGAGGGATTAAGTATTTGCTATGATTTCCCTCACGACAAATATAAAATAAATAAAGAAGAGAAAGTCAAAATAGAAGACTTAGGTATTGATGCTATAACGATTTCAATATCACGTGACAAGGTTCTAAGCAAAACAAAAGAAGACCTTTATGATGATATTAAAGAGTATCACGACAAACATAAAAAAGACAAATATTACGAACTTGAAAAAATAGTCCAAGGTTTGACTGTTAAAGAAAAGAGTAAAGATAAACCGGAAACTAAAGATAAACCGGGAATTAAAGTAAAAGAGGAAATTCATGATGAAAAATCAGGAAAAATAAATTCCGATTTTCCTTTGAATCAGATTTTGTTTGGCCCTCCGGGAACAGGCAAGACATATAATACGGTGAATATGGCTCTTGATATTGTTTGCCCATTAGCAGGAGGCTTGAAGTGGGAAACTAAATCGAGGGATGAAGCAAGGGACAAATATCAAGAGATGCTTCCGAATGGGCGGATTGTATTTATCACTTTCCATCAGTCGATGAGCTATGAAGACTTTATAGAAGGTATTAAGCCTAAGGCAAAAGATGGAAAGATTACTTATAAGGTAAAAAATGGCATTTTCAAAGAATTGTGCGCAAAGGCAAAAAAGGATAAATCACAAAACTATGTGATGATTATTGATGAGATTAATCGTGGAAATGTGGCAAACATTTTTGGCGAATTGATTTCGTTGATAGAGGATGATAAGCGATGTGGTGCAAGTGAAGAATTGTGTGCCGAATTGCCTTATTCGCATGACATTTTCAGTGTGCCTAAGAATGTGTATATCATAGGCACAATGAATACCGCCGACCGTAGTGTGGAAGCATTGGATAGCGCACTTCGCCGTCGTTTCACCTTCAAGGAAATGATGCCTAAGTCAGAATTGGTGCCTAAAGAGAACGATGTCCGAAACATTTTTGAAATTATCAACCAGCGTATAGAGGTGCTGAAAGATCGTGAACACCAAATTGGGCATAGTTATTTTATGGGTGTTGAAAATGAAGATGATTTAAAGGATGTGTTCTACGACAAGATAATCCCTCTCCTTCAAGAGTATTTCTATGGCGATTACGAGAAAATTCAGCTCGTGCTTGGTGAAGGTTTTGTGAAAAAAGAATCTGAATCAGTGAAATTTACTGGCGACAAGAGCGGTGATTTTGACGTGTCAGAAGTGTATCGCATTGTTCCGAAAGATAAATGTAATATGGATGAAGCGATAGGCAAGCTGTTGAATAAGGCATCGAAAGCTGTAGATGAATGATAATGGCAAAGACCACTTGCATATCGGTTTATGAGCACGACAGGCTAAAACTTGGAGAGACGGAGCAGTTTCATCCAGAACACCTGTCGTTGCTTCAACAGTATTTGGGTGATAATGACACTGAAGTGTTTCCATATTATCAGCTCATTAATAATGGCGTGAAATTCAAGCAATATGTGGGTGTGTTATGTGTGGGCAATTTGCAGATTGAGGTTTTGCCAAAAATCGAAAAGCAAGTTGCTAAAGGCGAAGAAGGCACATGGCGAAATCACTTGCTGGAAATGCTGAGAGCGGTGTTTAAATTGCAAACACGCACGCCAAGCAATGCCGACCAGGCAATGAGGGAAAGTGCTATTCTTGATGTGTTTTTGATGAAGTTTCTTAATGAGGTGGAAGCGCTTCTTCATAAGGGATTGATAAAGACCTATAGAAAAACGGAAGAAAACCGGACCTCGATGAAGGGGAAACTGGTGTTTTCGAAACACTTGATGAAAAACTATGTCCACAAGGAGCGCTTCTATGTGAACTATACCACCTACGACCGAAACCACATCCTGAATTGCATTTTATATAAGGCTCTGAAATTGGTTTCCCACATTGCCATGAATAGCTACACACAATGCCGAACAAAAACCATGTCGTTTGAATTTCCTGAACTTAACGATATTGCCGTGGATGACGCTCTTTTTGAGCGATTGACTTTCGACCGAAAGTCGGAAGATTATCGAACTGCAATTGATATTGCGAGGCTCATATTGCTGCGCTATATGCCCGATCAGTCGAAGCGTGGCAAGCATGTTCTTGCTTTGATGTTCGATATGAACAAATTGTGGGAAGAGTATGTGTTTGTGATTCTGAGGCGAAGTTTGCGTGAAGAATACAATGTGAGTGCTCAAAAGGTGAAGCGGTTTTGGAAAAGCAATTTTGGCACAAAAGTGATACGCCCCGACATTGTGGTATCAGACAAAAGCGGTAAAGCAGTATGCGTACTCGATACAAAATGGAAGTGCCCTGCTGTAGGTGAACCTCCAAGTGATGCAGATTTGAAGCAAATGTATGTATATCACAAGTATTGGGGTGTTAAATGCACTGCATTGCTTTATCCAAGCACTAAAGATGATGAGCTGAGTGGATATTTTCAGAGTGGATATTTTGCTGAAACTCCAGACAATAGTGATAAACTGAGTTGCTCAAAAATTTATCTGTCGCTCAGCATTCTGAAGAATTCTCAAAACGAATGCTTAAAGCTTTTGATATGCAACGCGGAAGGCGAACAAACCGGCGTTGAAGATGTGGCAGCAAGCAAACAAGTGGCTTCTGTGGAATACTATTCAGTGTCAGGCATCAAAAATGCCGAACCTGTGGATGGCGTGAACATCAAGGTGGTACGCTACACCGACGGCTCTCTCCAAACCTCTAAATTCGTGAAATAATCCACCGATTCATACTTATAATTCAGGTCGGGCACCCTCACAAGTGCCCGACTTTTTTTGTGCTCATCCTTTGGGGGGGTGACTTGTTGACTCGTTGACTTGTTGACTTGTTGACTTGTTTTGGGGTGTGGTTTTGTTAATAATTGGTGGGAAATGGTGTTTTTTTGCGTTGTTTTTTCGTTTTTATTGTGAATTTTGTTAAATTTGCATTTGATAGTATGACTTTTGTGAATAAATCGTTAAAGTTAGTTACATTAAATATTTACCAAAATGAGAAAACTCTACATTATGATGGTTTCATTGCTTTGCTCGATGGCGGCGACTGTGAATGCGCAGACGCTGCTCGACGAAGACTTTGAACACACTCAGTCAGATGTGGCGACCACGCAGATGCCCGACGGTTGGACTGCGGTGACCAGCTACACAGGCTCGCACAAGGGCTACAGATGGACCATTTCGAAAAACAGTACTGCCAACAGTACGATGAGTGGTTACTATTACGCTTACTGCGATGCGCCTACTTACGATAAAGGTGACAACGATGGTATCGGTCCTCGTAAGGACTATCTCATCACACCTGAGTTGAAACTTGACAACACCTACCAGTTGGCATTCGACTGGGAGGCTGCTGCGGCGGCTTGCTTGCGCGACAAGTCGGTGACGCTGCAGGTGGCGGTGATTGATATGGCGAATCCTGCCGACACGACGGTGATTTTCGACATTCAAAATGAGGAAGATGTGCGCAATAGCGGTGTGCCAGCCGACCCTTACGGCTCTTATATGTGGCAAAACTGGGCTATCCACAACTCAAAAATCGACCTCGACGCCTATCAAGGCAAGACCATCAAGATTGCGTTTATCTACAACATGTTCAAGAAGGTAGCCAATGTGGTGTATCTCGACAATGTGAGCGTGAAATATCACCAAGCACTCACCGGCCCTATCGCTGAACTCGACCAGACACGCTACGAAATGCCCGAAATGTATATCGGCGAAAAGCGTTACAGTGAAGCCATTCAACTTAAAAACGTGGGCAAGAAGGGCTTGAAGGTGACAGGTTACGACGCACCCGACTGCATTACCATTCCTGGCGACTTCAGCAAGGTGGACCTCGGCGTCAACGAAACCACCACTTTCCAAGTGTCGTACAAGGCGAGTTTGACCTCACCTGCCGAATGTGATGTGGTGCTCCACACCAATGGCGGCGACGTTACGCTCCATGTGGTGGCCAACAAGCAGGCAGTGCCCGACGGCTACGCGCTCGAACTCTTCGAAGGCGAGCAGTTCCCACCAGCAGGCTGGAAATCCACCGACTTCTCCACCAGCGTTTACGCCATTGAAGGCGACAAGAGCGCATACAGCGGTGCAAGTCTCACCGACTGCTATCTCGAAACTCCACGCCTCGACTTGAGCAAAGCCGATGGCCCCAAGAAGTTTATGTTCACCTACTACAGCATGTTCACTGGCGAAGAAGTGCCTTACAACGACCTCTCGGTGTGGGCATCGACCGATGGCGGTGAAACTTACACCGACAGCCTATGGCTGGGCGACTACTCCAAGACTGATACCCTTATCAATGTGGAAATCGACCTCTCGAAGTACAACACCGACAACTTGCGCTTGCGCTTCAAAAACTCGGCTGTGACCTATTCTTCGGAAACTGGCGTTGACGAATGGACCACTTATCTCATCGACCGCGTGTTGCTTCCCAACCTGTATGGCAGCGAAAGCGTGCCCACCAGTTGCGAAGTGGAGGCTCCAAAGCAGGGCGAGACCGATGTGTTTATCAAAAATGTGCAATTCAAATGGCGTGAGGCTCAATTTGCCGAAGGCTACAAGATTTACATAGGCAAGAAAAACGGCGAGTTCAACGTGGTGAACGGCGCGGATTGCGGCACAGCCACTTCCTACAAGCTCGCACAAGCCGAATACGGCACCACCTACTACTGGAAAGTGGTACCGTACAACAGCGTGGGCGATGCCACCGACTGCCCAGTGTGGTCGTTCAGCACCCAAGCCGACCATTCGGTAAGCACATTCCCATGGATTGAAACCTTCGACGACGAGAAATTCGCACCACTCGGCTGGAGCGTGGAAAATGCCTCGCTCACCACTTGGAGCCGCACCGACTACCACACATTCGCTGGCGAAGGTAGCGTGATGGCATACTCCAACAAGGTGGAACAAACAGCCTACCTCACCTCGCCCGACATTAGCGTGCCTGCCACAGGCAAGTATCAACTCAGCTTCTGGTGGGGCAATCAGCGCCCTGTGAGCTTGATCAACGACAAAACCAAGCTGCACGTCAACAACACCACCGCTGAAGACGGCATCGACGCAGCCTTTATGGACGTGTATGCCGATGGCGAATGGCAACAGGTGAAACTGATCAGCAACAATGTGGAAGCCGACGGCAACTGCTATTGGGCTTACGAAACCCTCGACCTCAGCCCATACGCAGGCAAGGTGATAGCACTGCGCTGGCGCTACATTGCTCACGACTACAACAAGAGCCGTGGCGCCGCCCTCGACAATGTGAAGATTGAGGCCGCCACCGCCAACGTATCGTTCAGCGCCGACGGTTGGGACGCTTACAAGGTGAACTATGGTGAAAAAGAAGTGTCGCCTACATTTGCCATCACCAACCTCGGCAGCGAGAGCGTGAGCATCAGCAGCGTGAACTTCGGCACCGAATACTTCACCACCACACTTGCCAACGGCGATGAACTCAAGCCAGCTTCTTCAAAGCAATTCACCATCACAGCGCAAGCAAGTTTGGCAGCCGAATCCACCGACCTTAGCGACAACATGACCGTGACATTCAGCGACGGCACCGCAGCCACATTCCCAGTATCGGCAGTGGCATTGGGCAGCGATATTCACTACTTCGGCTTCGAACGCGACGCTACAGGTGAAGTGCCATCAGGTTTCACCGGCATCAACGCCGACGGCACCGCCAGCCTCAAGATTTCGTTCTGGACATTCCCTAACAATGGCGGTATGCTCTCATTCTTCGTGCTCAACGACAGCGAATGTTACAACTCGCTCAAAGAACCTCACGGCAGTCAATCGCTGATGACACGCTGCAACAGCAACGGCGCATTCGACGACTGGTTGGTAAGCGCGCTCTACACAGCCACCGATAAGTCGAAACTCGAATTCGACGCCCGCACTTGGGAATCGGTCAACAGCGTGATGCCTGCAAAGGGACCAAAGGTGAATGTGTATGTGAGCGAAACCAGCGCCACCGACCGCAGCACCTTCAAGCAAGTGGGCACCACCACCGAACTTGGTCTGTTTAACCCTGCAGAGGGCTGGACACACCTCACCTACGACCTTTCGGCATACGCAGGAAAGAAAGTGTATGTGGCCATTCAGTCGGTAGCCACCGAGAGTCTTGGCGGCTTCTACGACAATGTGGAATTTAAGCACTTCGGCAAGGGCTTGAAGGGCGACATCAACGGTGATGGCGTGCTGAATACAACCGATGTTACCGCTCTGATTTCACACCTCTTGGGTTTGGGCTCGTATAGCAACTCGCTGTGCGACGTGAACGGCGATGGCCGCGTCAACAACTCAGATGTGACAGCACTCATCAACCTCGTGCTCGCTCAATAAGCATCACAATATCCTCGGTGTGGGGGAGTGTCAAAATCACCAAAAACGAAATCGCGTTTTTGACACACCCCCATACTTGTTATTTTTCTTTTTTCAGTGACACTAATAACTCATTATATTAACAAAAAAACCAGTAGCTTATGAAACTATTTAAACACTTCGTTTTGGCTGCGGCATTGGCTTGTGGACTGGTGGCATCGGCTCAAGATGCTACTCAGACCATCAGCCCCTACTCGGTGGACTTTGAAACCAAGGTTTCGACATCGGGCGACTTCGCTGCGGCAAAAGGTTGGGGACGCACTGGCACCAGCAGCTCCCAGTTCTCTTATCGCACTTCGCAAGGCGTGGATGGCTCAACGGCTCTTTACAGCGGCTATCAGAGTTCATCATCGCCTAATTATCTGGTTACCACTCGCCTCACTGGCACCGCCAGCGTGATGGTGAAGAACTACAACAACAAGACCGTGGTGAAGTTCTTCAAAGCCACCAAAAGCGAGGCAGGAGAATACGTTATCGGTGAAGAAATCACCTCTACCGTAACAGGTGAGCCAAGCACCACTGCTTACTGCACCTATTCTATTTCGGGATTGAACAACGAGATGGTGGCAATTTACGCCCACTATGCCTACCTCGACAATTTCGCCGCCACCAGCGCCGAAGTTGACCTCTATAAGAGTCTGAAGGTGGCATCGTGCAAACTCGTCTCCAGTTCTGCGCCCGACTGCGATGCTGAAGGCAACTTCCAAGTGGCATTGACTGGTAAGATTACCAACGATGGCGACCTGCCATTCAAGCCAGGCGACGAAGGTTTCTCCTACAGCATTGGCAAGTTTAATTCCACCTCCACCCCTCACGTGATTGTGGCTACCAAGCCATTCGACAAGGCACTTGCAGCGGGTGAGACAGCAGATGTGGAAATCTCGGTAACGCTCAACGTGGCTGACTATGCCAACCGCTCACGTTACGACCTGGTGGAAAACTACAAGAACACCAGCGCTTATGGCTCATGGATTGAACCAGTGAAGTATGAGCCAAAACTCGTGCTTCGCGACAACAATAACTACAATATGGGCACCGATGCCAGCACTGCAAAGAAGTTTGGCACATTCGGCATGATTTCTGCCAACACCGAAAAGAAATTCACGGTGGAAAATGCAGGTGCAGCACCTATGTCGGTTGAAATTACCGTGCCAGAAGGCTTCTCCGTGTCCGCCGCTGCTTTGAATGTGGCTGCTCACGACAAGAAGGAGGTCACCCTCACCGCTCTTGCCGCCACTCCAGGCATCTTCTCTGGCAACCTCACAGTGAAAGTGGTGGGCTACAACACCATCGACATTCCACTCTCGGCAACTGTGCTCGATACCAATAAGTTCTTCGCCAACTTCGAGGACGACAAAGACTCGAAGGCTGTGCCAACAGGCTGGTACGACTGTGGCAAGGGCGGCTACTGGACCAAGACCAACTACACCAACGGCTCAAACAACTTTATGAAGAACGGCACATCGTCGTATCCATCAATCCTCGCCACTCCAAAGTTGAAAGTGGAAGCAGGTGAGAAGATGACCTTCGACGCTGCTCGCAACTCGAAATACGGCACCAGCACAGTGGATGTGTACTATTCTGCCGACCGCAAGAATTGGACCAAGGTACTCGCATCTGAGAATATCAGCCTCACAGGCACCGACGCTGGTACCAGCGCCACTGCTACACAAACTTGGGCCAACTTCGTGGTTGAGGGCGTGCCAGCCGGTGAATACTATATCGGCTTCGAATCGGGCTACGCAAGCATCGACAATGTGTATGGCTTCAAGAAACTTGACGTGGCTCACGATGTGGTGGCTACCGAAACTGATATGCCAGTCGCAGCCACTGTGAACGATGAATATGTGGCTACGATGAAGGTGCGCAACATCAACACCGTGGCAGAAACAGAGGCTTACACCGCTATTCTCTACTTCAATGGCAAAGCCGTGGCAACTGACGGAACCTCTGAAATCGTTTCAGCAGGTGAAGCCAACTTTAAATTTGCATTCACTCCTCACGCCGCTGGCACCTATCCAGCCTACATGAAACTCGCTTGGACTGATGGCTACGAAATGGTAAGCGACACCGCACAAGTGGTGGTGAGCGAAGAAAAGGCTACCGCATCAGTGGTAGCGGGCGTGGGCAATGGCACCGCAAGTTCTCCATTGTTCCTCAACTACAAGAACAGCGTGTCGGAAACACTCTACACCGCTGAAATGCTTGCCGAAGCCGGTTTGAAGGCTGGCGACAAGATTGGCTCGCTCACTTATAAAGGCTACAACACAGCCGGCGATGTGACCACCAACGTGAAGGCATTTGTGATGAACTGCGCCGACACCGAATTTGGCGATGCCGACTATACCGCCGATGCCGATATGACTAAGGTGTTTGACGGTGAATACACCTTCAAGAAGCAAGGTAAGAGCACCGAACAGGTGGATATGCTGGTGATCACTTTCGCCGAACCATTCATCTACAATGGTGGCGCAATCAGAGTGAAAATGCAGTCGGAAGCCACCGCTTACAAGAACGTGTACTTCGCTACCGATGGCACCGTGGCTAAGATGTGCTATGGCAATAAAAACGACAATAAGCCAGTGAGCGAACTTACCCAACTTGCCGCTTCGGAATGGAAATTCCCAGTGACCAACTTTGGCGTGATTCTCACTCCAAAAGTGCTCAAGGGCAAAGTGGTGGACAAGAGCAATGCTGCTATCGAAGGTGTGAGCATCGAACTCGTGGCTATTCCAGTTCCTGTCATCAACGGTGAAGCAGCGCGTGTGGCTGATGTGCGCTACTACGGTGTGACTGGTGCAGAGGGCTTGTTCGAGATTCCAGTCATCAAGGCCGACAGAAATTATTTAGCCATATTCAGCAAGCCAGGTTACATTTCTGCCCACAAAACCATCACCGAAATCACCGAGATTCCTGATGTGGTGCTTGAAAAGGAAGTGCCTACCGCAGTTACCGACGTGGTGACAAGTAAGGCTGTGAACAGCAATGTTTACACCATCGACGGCCGCATCGTCAGAACCAACGCCACCAGTCTCGAAGGTCTCGACAAGGGCATCTACATCTTCCAAGGCAAGAAGCAAATCGTAAGATAATTCTTCCTCCCCAAGAAGAAAGACTGTATATGAATGCGATTACGTCATAGCGTAGGGACATGCCTTCGGCATGTTTCAAATGCAACCGCCAGTAAATCTGCGCATTGCCAACATGCCAAAGGCATGTCCCTACGTTTTGATGTAATCGCTTTTTCAAATCCCCCATAATCACTCAAGAATATGCGCATATTTAAGTTATTTAGTGTGGTTCTGCTGCTGTGGGCTATGGTGGTGCCTGTGGCGGCGCAGAAGCGCAATATCAATCTCACTATCACGGTCACTGGACCGAGCGGTGCGCCTGTGCCCACGGCATCGGTGCTGCTCAAGCAAACCGACTTCTCCCTTTCGTATGGCACCATCACGCTCAATGAGCAAGGCACAGCCAAACTGAAGGTGTATGCTGGCAACCACTCGCTCACGGCGTCGGCGGCTGGCTATTCGTCGGTGGAGACCACCTTTGCCGTAACCGCCGATACCACCGTCACCATCGCCCTTGCCGAGCAGATGCAACGGCCGTATTCGCTGGGCGCAACGGTGAGCCACGACACGCAGTCGGGCTTGAACAGCCTCACCTTCACTTGGAACACCGAGAAGCCGGCGTTTTTCGACGATTTTGAGTCGTACGACGCTTTCGCCGTGAATTTCGGCGACTGGATTGGCATCGATGGCGACCAAGCCAATGCCGCCACCCTTGTCGGCACTTACCTCAATCAAGGCGTGCGCGAATATGCCCAAATCATCAATCCGCTGAAGGTGTCGCCCCCATGGTGGTACGACTACCCCGTGCTTCGCCCTTACAGCGGCAAGCAGTATGCAGGCTTTATCCGCACCGCTACTGGTGTGCCAAATGATGATTGGCTGATTACGCCCGTTATCACCCCCGGCAACCAGAATGTGTTTTCATTTATGGCGAAAGCCGCCGATGTGTATAAGGAGAAATTCCAGGTGTATGTGACCGAGGTGGTCGATAATCCCACAAAGGCGGATTTCAAACTTTTGAACACTGGCAACTACGAAACCGTGGACTACAAGGCGTGGAGCAGTCGCACCTACGACGTGTCGAAATACGCCGGCAAGCAAGTGCGCTTCGCCATTCGCTACATCAGTTCGGCGAACAGCGGCGGCGCGTTTATGCTGATGGTCGATGATGTGTATGTGGGTCAAGCCACTTCCAACCCCAATGCCGCACCCGCTGCGCCAAAGGCACGCCGTGTGGCTGCCAAGTCGCCAACCAACCCCAACGAGCGTTTCCGCGTGTATCTCAACGATGCCGAAGTGGGCATGTGCGACGGCTACGAATGGACATTCACCGACTTGGCGGCAGGCTCGTATAAACTTGGCGTGCAAGCCGTATATCCATCGTCGCAAACCGAGGTGGTAGATACCGTGGTAGTTGTCTCCGACCGCACGGCACGCTTCGTGGTGGAAGTGACCACCAACAATGCCAAGGCGGTGGAAGGCGAGATGGTGAGCCTGATGAACGAGGAAACTGGCGATCAAAGCGAAGCCGCCATCACCGATGGTAAGGCGGTGTTCCCATCGCTGCTCATGGGCAAATACCTGTTGGGCGTTACTGCCAAGAATTACGAGGTGTTCAGCCAGTCGGTGGAAGTGACTGCCGACCAAACACTCCCCATCACCCTCTTGGAGAAGATTGTGAAGCCCTACAACCTCACCACCGACGTTACGCCAACTGGTGCCAACAAGAATGATGTGTTGCTGAAGTGGAATCAGAATATCTCGTTCACCGACGATTTTGAGTCGTACAGCGATTTCGCAACAGGCAACTTCGGCTCGTGGAACACCTACGACCTCGATAACCACATCTGCTACCCCATTGGTTTGGGTTCGCAGTCGAATATCGTCACATTCCCAGGCGCCAGCACGCCCACCAGCCCTTGCGCAGTGCCTCCTATGGTGTTCAACCCATGGAAGACGCAACCGGCGATGATGCCTACCGACAAGGCTGTGATGGCACCGTCGGGCGACAAGACCGTGATCTTCTTCTCGCCACAGGGCAATGGCGCCAACAAGTGGCTCGTGTCGCCCGAAATCCTTATTCGTGAAGATTTCGTGTGCCGATTCACCGCAAAGGCGTACTCCGAGTATAAGGAGTCGATGTCGGTGTGCGCATTCCTCGACGGCAAGAGCGACCCCGCCAACGATGCGTATGAGGAAGTGAGCCACATAGATGCGCTCTCCTACGGCTCGTGGACCATCTACGAAACCGACCTGAAGAAGTATGTGGGGCAGAAGATTCGCATTGGCGTGCATTACACCTCGTTTGACGCGTTCTTCGCCCAACTCGACGACTTCTATGTGGGCAACTTGGCAGGTGAGGGCACCACCCTCGATGTGGGTGAGGTGAAACGCTATAAAGTCACGCTCGACGGCAAAGCGGCTGGCGAGGTGACCGAACCGCAAATCACGCTGCACAACGTATCGGCTGGCGACCACGTTGCCACTGTGCAGGCTGAATATGCCAGCGGACTGAGCGAGATTGCCACACGCAACTTCACCGTGGCGCTTGCTGGCGACATCAATGGCGATGGAAGTGTGGACGCATCCGACGTTACCGCCCTCATCAACAAAATCCTCGGCACCGTCAATTTCAGCAACACCCTGTGCGACGTGAATGCCGACGGCGAGGTAAACGTAACCGACGTCACCACCCTCATCAACATGATTCTCGAGTAACCCCACCCCCACGGGGTGGGGAAGTCAACGAGCCAACGAGTCAACAGGTCAACGAGTTGGCTGTCCGACAAGTCCGACAAGTCTGACAAGTCGGATAGGTCGGATAAGTCTGATAAGTCCGAAGGCTTCGAGTGATTCGGGAACAAAACACCTATTTAATCCTTTTAAATCCAATTAACGCCAAAATAATTAGGGTGTAAAAATCGGGTTTAAAGGATTAAATAGGTGTTCCTTTTTTCCTATCAGAGCACTCCGAGCACTCGGAGGCTCTAACCTCTAATTTTTTATTGAATCCGTTGAATCCGTGTGAGCCTTTGGAGTAAACCGGCGGAGAGCATCTGTGAGATTTTCCACCCACAAAGCAATACCGTGGGATCTGTGAGATCTGTGTGAGGCTAAGTGGGGTAAGTGGAATCTGCGTGAGGCTAAGTGGGATTGGCGAGGATGCCGGTGAAGGTGCGGCCGGAGTTGATGCCCAGGCGGCGCGCGGAGAAGTATTTGTGGGGATGGCAGCGGCTACATTCGCCATTCCATGTGATGTTTTCGGGTTTCAGCCCGGCTTCGAGCAACACCAGTCTGTTTGCCTCTTGCAGGTGGATATGCGCCTTGCCAGTGGTAGCGTTGCGGCGGCTGATGGCGTCGGTGGAGAACTCTTGCGCCACAAATTGCTCCAGCACCTCGTCGCCCACCTCAAAGCAGTCTTGGCAGATGCTTGCGCCCATCACCGCCACGATGCGAGAGCGGTCGGCACCCAATCGTTCCATCGCCCCCACCGTGCGCGCGGCGATTTTCCCCACCGTGCCACGCCAACCTGCGTGTGCCACGCCCAAAACGCCAGCCTCGGCATCGGCAAGCGAAATATTCACGCAGTCGGCAGTGTTCACCCCAATGCACACCCCACCAAGGCGTGTGACCAACGCATCCACGGCGTGCAGACGCTCCATGCGCTCAGAGGGGGGCAGAGCCATCAGCGCATCATCCACCACAGCCACGTTGCAGGTGTGCGTTTGGCGAGGCATCACCAAGCGGTCGGGACTGATACCGAGGGCGGCACACAGCGCATTGCGGCAAGCCTCCACATGGGCGATGTCGTCGTCGGTGTAGTCGCAGAGATTCACTTCGCTGTAAGGGTCGTCGTCGTGGGCGCAGCCACGGAGCGTGTTCAATGCAATGATGCCCGGCATTTCGTGGGGCCATTGCAGAGTATTGAATAATTTGTTGCTTGCAGTAGGATTCATACTTCAAAATTACGAAAAAATCGTCCTTCGCTCAATAATAGAGTCGCATTTGGGCAAAAAATGCGGTTTTTTTTGAAAAATTCTTTGAAAAACTTGCACAATTACGAAAATAGCACTACTTTTGCAACGCAATTGCGACGATGAGTCCAGTTGTTAGGATTGTCTTATGGTGTAATGGTAGCACTGCAGTTTTTGGTTCTGCCTGTCTAGGTTCGAATCCTGGTAAGACAACCAATTTCAAAAGGGCTTTTTTTAAGCCCTTTTTTTAGCCCAGATGGCGGAATCGGTAGACGCGCTGGTCTCAAACACCAGTGGGGCAACCCGTGCCGGTTCGACCCCGGCTCTGGGTACTGTAAAAAACGGTTGATGACTCGATGAGTGTCAGCCGTTTTTTTTATATGGAAAATGCTGAGATGTGGGGCTTTTACTTTAATATAGAGTGAGTTTTTGAGACTGTTATGGTGAAGAAAAAGAAACTTAGTAGAAATGCAATTATTGGTTACCCGGCTGGTATTATCACTGGTGTGACCTATGGTTTGAATCCTCTGTTTGGCAAACCTTTGATGGACAATGGGGCTTCGATTGACACGATTCTCTTTTACCGTTACTTTTTTGCAGTGGCGCTTTTGGGCGGATTTTTGCTGCTCACGAAGCAGAGTTTTAAGGTCACGGCTAAGCAGGCTGGCGTGTTGCTGGTGCTCGGCGTGCTCTATACGATGAGTAGCACCACGCTGTTTGAGGCTTACAAATACATTGCTTCGGGCTTGGCTACCACGTTGGTGTTTCTCTATCCTGTGCTGGTGGCTATCATCATGGTGTTTTTGCGTGTGGTGCCGTCGTGGCAGGTGTGGCTCTCGATTATTGCCACGTTTATCGGTGTGGTTATCATGACCATGGGCGATGCAGGGCAGAGTTCCGTCGATCCTGTGGGCGTGCTGCTCTCGATTGGTTCGGCTTCGGTGTATGCGCTCTTTATCGTGATTATCAACCGCAGCAAGACCATTAGTTCGATTTCAAACTCGCTGCTCACATTCTATGCGCTGTTCACTGGCGTGCTGATATTCCTCGGCAAGATGCTGTTTCACCACACGGGCATGACCGAAGGCATTGAGGGCGTGGCGGCGTGGAGCAACCTTGTGGGGCTGGCGTTGCTGCCAACGGTGGTATCGACCGCCACACTGGCTTTGGCGACCCGAAACATTGGCGCTACGAAGGCCTCGGTGCTTGGCGTGTTTGAGCCCATCACGGCGATTCTGGTGGGCGCCATCGTGTTTGGTGAAGCCCTCACCGCCAACATTGTGGTGGGCATCCTCATCTCGGTAGTGGCCATCACCTTCATGATCACCGCCACCAAGCGATAGCCATTTCGCATATAGGAATTGAAATTATCCCAAATCAGTCATTAGGTCGTGTGATGATTTTTTAGATTACTTTTTGCGGTCTTTCGGCTTTTATAAGATGCCTTTTGCTTGTTTTTAATTCGTAATAGCTCGCTATCACTCATTAAAAGACAAACAAAATTCATTCTTCTAAAACTCCGAAATACCACAAGTCCTAATGACCGATTTGGGATTCCCAAATCAGTTTAATCTTAATCACTGATTTGGGATAATTGCTTTATGCTTGGAGGGTGTATGAATAACGATTTGCGGCAATCATTCAAGAATCTCCCAAAAACCACCATTATCAGGACCTACACGGCGGAGATACTTGCCACGCATGGCTTCGATATTGCGCCATACAGACGAGGGGTGTAGTCCTAACACCTTGCCTAAATCTATTTTAGAGATATATGGGTCTTCTTCCATTAGTTGCAATATCTTGATTCGCTTGTCAGATAAACGTTCCCCATTTAAACTGGCTTTTTCAATCACTCGATCAACTTTACCAGTTAAGTGCTTCTCTTTTTCAGTTCGCTTCGGTTCGTTTTCAGTTCTGTTCAGTTCGCTTTCTACTATTTTTGGAACTGTGATTTTCAAGATGAAATCATCTGTACGGAAAGAGAGCATGGGTATACCGTTGGCTATAGTGCTGTTTATTCGCGTCTTTAACACGTATAGCTTTAAGTTATAAATACCCCCATCTATCACCTTTTCTATCACCTTTTCTATCACCTTTCTTCTTTGAAGGGTACTCCTGTAGGAATTATATGTGTGTAGGCAGATATGTAGCTAAGGTTATGCAAAACGAAATTTTTGTAAATATGATATTGCTGATATGTGTTCCAGTAGGATGCGATTTCATCATATAGTTGATAATATTTTGGGATTTGGCGATGTCGCATTCCGCTGGAATGCCCTATATATTAGGTGTATTAGAAGCAGGCATTTCGAAAAGATTTCATTTCGCTTCGCTCCATTACATCTTTTCTGCATACCTGCCTACACACATCAAATTCCTAACGGAATTTTGATTTTGGTGCGCCTTCTTTTGGCGTGAGGGAGGGGGCTGAAATGGGAAAAGCAGCTGATCGCGAAGATCCGCTGCTTTTTTTGTGATTAGGATTGATTACTAACTATTAACTTAATCGATTTGTGATGGTTGTGGTCGATTAGAGTTGTTGTATTTATCGTTTATTGCAGGGTGAACGACAGTTTTTGAACGTCGCGGCTGTTTGGACCAACCATAACTTCGAACTCGCCTGGCTCGCAGATGTAGTTCAATTCGTTGTCGTAGAATTTCAACTTGTCGGCTGTGATGGTGAAGTTCACCACTTGGCTTTCACCCTTTTTGAGGAAGATGCGCTTGAAGTCTTTCAGTTCCGACACAGGACGGGCGATTTTGCCCACCAAGTCGCGAATGTAGAGTTGAACCACTTCTGCACCGTCGTAGTTGCCGGTGTTGCTCACTTCCACCGATACGGTGAGGCTGCCATCTTGATTCATAGTGGTGCCGCTGATAGTGGGAGCACCGTACTGGAATGTGGTGTACGACTTGCCGTAGCCGAATGGATAGAGAGGAGCATTGTCGATGTCGAGGTAGTTGCTGGTGAACTTAGTGAACCAAGTCTTGTTTGGGCGGCCAGTGTTGAGGTGGCTGTAGTAGATAGGAATTTGACCTACGCTCTTAGGCATCGACACGCTGAGGTGTCCGCTTGGAGCCACGTCGCCAAACACCACGTCGCAGATGGCGTCGCCAGTTTCGCTACCGCCAAACCATACGTTGAGAATGGTGCTGAAGTTTTCCTTTTCCCAGTTCATCACAGTGGCACGGCCAGAGAAGTTGAGCAGCACGATAGGTTTGCCAGTGGCTTTGAGAGCGGTGAGCAAGTCTTTTTGTGCGTCGAGGATTTCGAGGTTGGTGCGGCAGCTGCTTTCGCCAGTCATTTCGCTTGGCTCGCCAATGCAAGCCACCACCACATCGGCCTCTTGTGCAATCTTCACTGCTTCGGCACGCATCACGTCGGCATCGCGGTTGTCGCGCATTTCACGGCCAAACATGGTGCTGTTTTTCTCCATGATAGAATCGTAGCACACGTTGCAACCCTTAGCGTAGAGCACTTCAGCCTTGCCCTTCACGGCTTCGGTCATGGCTTCGCGCACGGTTTTGTACTTGTCCATAGCGGCTGCCACGCTCCATGTGCCAGGCATATTGGTGCGAGAGTCGGCAAGTGGACCAACGAGCGCAATCTTGCCCTTCTTTGCCAATGGAAGCACATTGTCGCTGTTTTCAAGAAGCACGAAAGTTTCGGTAGCCAACTTGCGGGCTGCCGCACGGTGCTCGTCGGTGTAGATTTCAGTCTTGGCGCGCTTGCTGTCGAAGTAGCGGTATGGGTCGTCGAACAAGCCGAGTTTGTATTTAGCCTCAAGAATGCGGCGGCAAGCGGCGTCGATAGTCGCCATGCTCACCTTGCCTTCGTTGAGCGACTTTTCAATAGTGCCCAAGAAACCGTCAGCCACCATGTCCATATCAGTGCCAGCGTTGAGCGCGAGGGCAGACACGGTTTGCAGGTCGCCCATGCCGTGGGCAATCATTTCGCTGATGGCAGTGTAGTCGGTCACCACAAAGCCTTTGAATCCCCACATGTCGCGGAGCACGGTGGTCATCAACCACTTGTTGCCAGTGGCAGGAATGTAGTCAACGGTGTTGAACGAAGTCATCACCGAAGCCGCGCCAGCATCCACGGCAGCCTTGTAGGGTGGGAAGTATTCGTTAAACATGCGAGTGTGGCTCATGTCGGCGGTGTTGTAGTCGCGACCAGCCTCTGCTGCGCCATAGAGGGCGAAGTGCTTCACACACGCCAGCATAGTGTTGGGGGCGGTGAGGTCGGTGCCTTGGTAGCCTTCCACCATAGCCTTGGCGATTTGTGAGCCAAGATATGGGTCTTCGCCGCCGCCTTCAGCCATACGGCCCCAGCGAGGGTCGCGGCAGATGTCAACCATAGGACTGAATGTCCATGAAATACCGTCGGCGGTCGATTCCACTGCGGCAATGTGCGCAGAATTGCGAATAGCGTCCATATCCCACGACATCGACAATGCCAAAGGAATAGGGAATACGGTCTCGTAGCCGTGAATCACGTCCATACCGAAGAACAAAGGAATGCCCAGGCGGCTTTGCTTTACGGCAATCTCTTGCACTTCGCGGATTTTGTCCACACCTTTAAGGTTGAACAAACCGCCCACTTGACCTTTCTTGATTTTTTCAGCCACGTCGCTGCTCTTAGCCGCGCCAGTCACGATTTCGCCCGATACGGGGAGGTTGAGTTGGCCGAGTTTCTCTTGAAGGGTCATCTTCGACATCAAATTGTCGATAAACTTGTTCATCTTAGCCTCGTCGGTTTTTGCCGATACGCTGAGCGCGGCAAGAACCATCATGAGCAATAAAAACTTTTTCATACTGTCAGGTTTTATTTGGTTATTTATGTTATTTTTCTACTGTGAAATCCAGTTTTTTCAGTCCTTCCTTCACCTCTGGGCAGTTCATAAACAACTTCCAGAGCAGACCGGTGCGGTAGTTCTCAATCATAGGAGCGATGGTGCACTGGTCGATGGCAAGGTAGCGTGGGAGCGTCCATTTCGCCTTTTCGCTAAAGGCATCGTAGAAGCCGTATTTGCCCCAAATCCAACTGCCCTTCTTCCAGAATCCCTTCAGCGCAGCCATCGACTGCTCAGGAGTGTAGGGGAACGACGAGAGGGCGGCGGTGGGGGTGATTACGCCTAAATCGTTGTTGGGCGCGTGTGCCGAGTAGCCGCCTACCGAATAACTTGCGGTCAAGCCCCAGCAGTCGGCACCATATCCGTCGTAGCCTTTAGGGTTAGCCACGCAATAGTCGTAGTCGCTGAGCACATGGTTGCGCATGGCAGTCCAATAGTCGGCGTAGCGGTCCTTCAATCCCTTAGGACAAAGACCAATCCAACTGTAGTGCGCCCAGAAGAGCGGACCACCAGTTTGCTCTGCGCCATTGTGCTTCAGCAGCAATGGGTGGCCGTAGGGGGCAGCGTCGGTCTTGATAGCACCGCTGCGCGCCCACCCATTGTGGTAGCATGAAGCAGGGACGCTATGGGTGGGCGATGCCGCAGCGAGTATATATACAATCATGCACTCGTTGTAGCCTTCGAGTGGGAAGTTCATTTCCCAGCCGTATTCAGGCGACCAGTGCCAATATATCACGTCTTGTCCGCCGTTGCGATACCAGTCGAAATCCATATCGTGCCAAAGCACGTTGATTTTCTCGGCAAGTGCTTTCTCATCGGCGTTGCCATTCTTGAAATATTCTCTCACGCACAGCAGACTCTGCATCATGAAGCAACTCTCCACCAAGTCGCCGCCGTTGTCCTTCTGTCCGAAAGGCACCACCTTGCCAGTGGGACCGTTGAGCCAGTGAGGCCATACGCCATGGAAGCGGTCGGCTTTGGTGAGGTAGTCCACAATCTTGGTAAGGCGCGCCACGCCCTCGCTTCTGCCGATAAAGCCGCGGTCGATAGCCACGAGCAATCCAGCCACGCCGAAGCCGCTGCCGCCGGTGGTGACCACGTGCTTATCATTGCTGGGGTAGATGCCGTCGAGGTGAATGCGTTCGGGAGCCAGCCCGGAGGTAGGCTCTGCGCCCTCCCACATATAGTTGAAGTGCACTTTCTGAATGTAGTCGAGGAAAGCGTCGTCGTTGGCAAACGAACTTGGGCGGTTAGGCACAATGGGGTCTTGCCCCGTGGTAGGAGGTTCTGGTACAGGGGTTGCCGTAGAACTGCACGCAGTGAGCAGCATCGCAATGGCAGCCAGTGTATAAACAATTCGGTACATAGTAGTATTTGATTAGTTGTTGTTTATTTCGCGGGGGTGTAGGGGATGGTGAGGTTGGCGACAGGAGTGGAGGTGAAGTTGCGCTTAACGCTGACGTGCGCCTTCTAGGTTTGTCTTGGCCGAATTATCTTCGCTATTGTATGAAGTGTGGGGCAGAAGTAAAAGGGAAAAATCATCGTTATCCTATTATTCATTGGAAAGAGAAGAATAAGGATTTCTTAGATGAATTGAATAAGAGAGCTAATTGCTTGATAAAGGTGGAAAAATAAATGAGTGAATTGATATTTTTTATTACATGCGGAGTTATTGTTCTCGGTATTATATTTTATAATATCAAAAGAACCCATTATACAAAATGGTATAAAGAGGGGAAGCCTTGCCTTAGTTTTGAAGAATTTATTTCTTTTTATAATGTAAATCCTGATAGATGGAAAATAACGGAAGAATGGGATTGGGATGATGAGGAAAAATATAATATTCTTATCTACTATGCTCAAGGAGGAAATCTTGCCTTCGGATGGAAAACCAACCATGACCGCACGGATTATCTTGAATGGGTAGAGAATAAGAAACGATATGAACAAGACATGAAGACCGCAGAGGCTCTTGCAAAATTGACTAAAAATGTTC
>OQWI01000261.1_pt1 | contig 24734 bp, 20 predicted proteins | sample 1691551 | NCBI WGS metagenome assembly OQWI01 (sample SAMN03418259, study PRJEB22391) | human gut metagenome | biome: human-gut; feature: organic feature; material: feces | host: Homo sapiens | place: Tanzania | collected 2013-01
GGCGATGAAGTCGGGTGTTGGGCTCAACTTTGTGCGCAATCTTGAGCAAGGCAAACCCACTCTCCGCATGGACAAGGTGAACCAACTGCTTGATTTATTCAATTACGAACTCGTAGCTCAACATCGCCCATGAGACAAGCGTTAGTTTACAGAAAGGATGTCCTGGCAGGTGTTCTTACAGAGAACGAAAGCGAAAATGTGTAAGTGCTTGTACTGCTATACACGCGAGTTCAGTCCACGCTTATCCCGAACTCGCGTGGAATGATTCCCGATTCCTTTTGGGTAAATATAAAAATGATAGAGCGCTGATGCTTGTGGCATGGGCGCTCTAATATTTTTTGTGGGGTTATTTTTGTGGGTTAGTATTCGTATTCGGGGGTGTAGTCGGGGCCGAAATTGGTTTCCCATTCTTTGATGAAATTTACGTTGTATTTTTCGATGTCGGAGAGGCGTGGGGTCACGTCGTAGTATAGTGGAACGTACCACGAGAATTGTTCGAAATATTCTTTCAGGTCCTCGGATTCGAAGATGTATCCACGGCGTGCGAAAATGTAGTTGCGCATCAGGCGGAGTTCTTCTGCCGACTTGCCTTCCACATCGGCGTAGGTCATTTCTCGTTCGCGCAGATATTCATATTTGTATTCGCTTTCATCGATGGCGTTGTTGTCGTAATACGAACTTTCGTTATTCACTGAGGTGTCGTAGTTGATGGTTTCCGTCTTTTTGGTGAAATTTTGGTAGATGAAAAATCCACCCACACCCAAGCCTGCCATCAAAACCACCGCCAGCACAATGAATATCCACGCATTGCTTTTCTTCGCCGGTGCGGGCTGCACGTTGTCGGGCTGTTGTGGACCGTTGAATACAGGTGGCACGCCATCGGCAGTAGGCGGTACGGCATCAAATACTGGCGGTTGAGCGTCCATCACAGGTGGCTCACTTTCCGTCACTTGCGGTTGAGCATCTATCTCTTGGGGTTCCATCACTGGTGGTTGGGGTTCCTGCGTAGGAGCCTCAAACACAGGTGGCTGTGGGTCTTGTGCAGGGGGTGCTGCCTCGAAAGTGGGTGGCGTGAACACTGGAGGAGCGATTTTGGTTTCTTCCTCAGTATCTGTTGCAAACATTTCGCTTATTGGTGCCACTTCACTTGCTGGAGCCCATTCGGTCATGCCTTCTGTCCAAATCAGCGTGTCGGGGGTGATCAACTTAATCAATTCTTCGGCACTAAACGGACCTTCGCTAACGCCATTTTTTACATAGAAATACAGAGCCTCGTTCATATTTGTATTGGGGTTGGTTAGTTTTTTATCAAAAGCAAAGATATATAAAAATTATTGTAGTTCCATTTTTTGCACACCACTTTTTTTTGATTTGCTGGCAAGTTGCAGTAACTTTGTCCTAATGATTGATTTTACACCTTTAGCAAAGAAGCGTTTTTTGTCGCGGCTCTACGACCAGCTGCGCTACGCCAACTATGCCGATGCCGTGCAGCAAGGTGAGTTGGTGAAACTCATCGAGCGTGCTTCGCTCACCGAATTTGGCCGCAAATACCACTTTTCGGACATGCGCACTTATCGTGAGTTTGCTTCCACTGTGCCGCTGTATCGCTACGAGGACTTGCGCCCCCAAATCATGCGCATGGTTTCGGGCGAGGCGAATGTGCTGTGGCGTGGCAAATGCTTCAACTTTGCCCAATCGTCGGGCACTACCGATGGCAAAAGCAAATACATACCCATCACCGCCGACTCGCTGAAGACCAATCATTATCAAGGCGCGAGCGATGTGGTGTCGCACTATCTCAACCTCAATCCCGCCAGCCGAATTTTCAGAGGCAAAGGCTTTATTTTGGGTGGCAGTTTCGCCAACCAACTCCAGTTGAAGCCCGGCACAAGGGTGGGCGATTTGAGTGCCACACTTATCCAAAACATCAATCCGCTGGTCAATCTCTTCCGTGTGCCGAGTAAGAAAGTGGCGCTGATGGAAGATTGGACAGAAAAACTCCCTGCGCTAGTCGAGGCTTCGCTCAACGAGAATATCACCAACCTTTCGGGTGTGCCGTCGTGGTTCCTCACCGTGTTGAAAGAGGTGATGGCGCGCAAAGGTGTGAGCTGCATTCATGAGGTGTGGCCCAATTTGGAGGTGTTTTTCCATGGTGGCATCGCGTTTGCCCCTTATCGTGAGCAATACGAGAAGATTTGCGACATGAGCAAAATGCACTTTCTCGACACCTACAACGCCAGCGAGGGCTTCTTCGCTGTGCAAAGTTCGTGGGAAACCACCGCCATGCTCCTGCTGCTCGACATAGGCGTGTTCTACGAGTTTATTCCTATTGAAGATACCGACAGTCCCACCCCAGAGGTTTACCCTGTGTGGGAGGTGGAGGCTGGCAAAACCTACGAATTGGTGATTACGGCGTGCAATGGGCTGTGGCGTTACCGCATAGGCGACACCGTGACCATTGAGCAGACCAATCCAGTGAAGATAAAGATAACCGGGCGCACCAAGAATTTCATTAATGCCTTTGGCGAGGAACTGATGGTGCACAACGCCGATGCGGCTATCACCAAGGCTGCGGTGCTCACTGGGGCGCAAGTGCTCAACTACACCGCCGCGCCTGTGTATGCTGGCGACCATACGCGAGGCCGCCACGAGTGGCTGGTGGAATTTGCAAAGATGCCAGCCTCGAAAGATGAGTTTATGAAAATTCTCGATGAATGTCTGCGCGACCAAAACAGCGACTACGACGCCAAGCGCAGCGGCGACATCTTCCTCGATGCGCCCACGCTGGTGGTGGCAAGCGAGGGGTTGTTTGACCGATGGCTCGGCTCCACCGGAAAACTGGGCGGACAGCGAAAAATTCCGCGCCTGAGCAACGACCGCGACATTATCGAACAAATGCTAAAGATGCAATGATGAGTGAGAAGAAATTTAAGTGGGTGGCAGTGATTTCCACCCTGCCTGTGCTGATGTGGCCTGTGCTGCTCTTGCACCTCGACCAGATGGATACCGCCATTGAGCGATTTCTGATGCTGGGTATGCCAGTGTTTGCCCTGCTCTGTGGCTATTTGGCCAACTACGCCTACAAGGAGCGCCCCGAAGTGGCTTGGATTTTGATAGGTTTAGCGTGGCTCTCGTATGTGTGTTTTGCTATTTTAGGACTATAACCGAAATGATGAAAAGATTTTTCCGTACAAATATGGGTGCGGCACTGCTGAATATGCTCATGGCATACGTGGTGTTTATGGTGTCGCGATTGGCATTCTTTTTTGAAAACTATGCCACTTTTGCCCCCGACATGAGTTGGGGCTTGGCGCTCAGTATGCTCAAGGGCTCGCTGGTGTTCGACACCTCTGCCCTGCTCTATATCAACAGCCTCTATCTGGTGCTGATGCTCCTGCCGTGGGGCAGAAAGGAAGTGCCTGGATTTCACCGCTTCCTCAAGTGGCTGTTTGTGGTGATTAATTCGATAGGCGTGGCGCTTAACCTCGGCGATGCCGTGTATGTGGCATATACGGGCCGCCGCTCCACCGTCACCGTGTTCTCGGAGTTTGTCAACGAGAATAATATTGCCTCTATCTTCCTTACCGAGTTTGTGAACCACTGGTATCTGGTGCTGCTCTTTGTGGTGATAGTGGCTCTGATGTGGCTCTGCTATCGCACGCCCGATAAGTGCGTGTGGGGCAAGCGTTGGCGCTATTATGTGGCGCAGACCGTCACGCTGCTGGTGCTTGCGCCATTGGCGATAATTGGTATTCGTGGCAGTGCCACCGCCGGCACACGCCCCATCACCATCAGCAACGCCAACGAATATGTAAATCGCCCCATCGAGGGCACACTGGTGCTCAACACGCCATTCTCCATTATCCGCAGCATCGGCAAGAAGGTGTTTGTCACGCCCGACTATATGTCGATGGAGGAAATGCGCCGCACCTACGAGCCGATTATCACCCCTGTGAACGATTCGCTCACCACTTCGCAAAAGAAGAATGTGGTGGTGATTATTGTGGAGAGTATGGGTAAGGAATATATCGGCAGCCTGAATCCTGATTTGGAAGGTGGAAAATATAAAGGATATATGCCTTTCATGGACTCGCTGCTCACCAAGAGTCTCACTTTTGAATACACCTTCGCCAACGGCCGCATTTCTATGGACGCGATGCCGTCGGTGCTGTCGGGCATACCGATGATGGTGGAGCCGTTTTTCCTCACTCCTGCATCGCTCAACGATGTGGGCGGACTGCCTAAGATGCTCAAGCCACGAGGATATTTCAGCGCATTTTTCCACGGCGGACACAATATTTCAATGGGATTCTGCGCCTTTGCCCACGCCATCGGCTATGAGAAATATTTCGGGTTGAATGAATATTGCGACTCGCCAAAATATGGCGGTATGGACGACTTCGACGGCAAGTGGGCGATATGGGACGAGCCATTCCTGCAATACACGCTCGACGAGATAGAGAAGTTTAAGCAGCCGTTCCTTGTGTCGATGTTCACCGCTTCGTCGCACCACCCCTACCACATTCCAGAGCAGTATGTGGGGAAAATTACTTCGGAGCCGGGCAATCAGCCCATCTACAAGTGCGTGCGCTACACCGACATGGCGCTTCGCAAGTTTTTTGAGCGTGCCAGCAAGCAACCGTGGTTCAACAACACCATTTTCGTGCTTGTGGCTGACCACACCAACCAAAACGAACACGCTTTCTACAAGACCGAACAGGGCTTGTATAGCATTCCTATCATCTTCTACACGCCCGACGGATCGATTAAGCCTGGCATGATGAAGAATGTGATAGCGCAGCAAACCGACATCACCCCCACGCTGATGCACATTCTCGGCTACGATAAGCCATACGTGGCATTCGGCTGCGACCTACTGAGCACCCCAGCCGAAAAGACTTGGGCGTTTAACTACAACAATGGCGTGTATCAATACTTCAAAGGCGATTTGATGCTCCAGTTCGACGGCACGAAGTCGATAGCCCTCTACCGCTTCAAAACCGACCCGCTGCTCAAGCAAAACCTCGTGGGCAAACTCCCCGAACAGGCAGCAATGGAACACCAACTCAAAGCCCTCATCCAGCAATACATGTACCGCATGAACACCAACAATTTGGTATTGAGAAGTAAGTGAGTCAACAAGTCAACGGGTCAACGGGTCAATAAATGAGTCAACAAGTCAACGGGTCAACAAGATTTTGAGGAAGCCCCACCCCCTCTACTCGTTGTCACGTTGCCTTGTTGCCTCGTCGTCTTGTAGACTTATAGACTTGTTGACTTGTAGACTCGTTGACTTGTTGACTTTTTTTGGGGATTCTTTCCAAAAAATAGTGTAAATTTGTGGGCGTTGCCGTTTGGCAGGAAAAAACGAAACTATATGACAAGGTTATTTATCGCTATCCTGATATCTGTGTGCTGCTTTTCAGCCGCTCACGCTCAGATTGTGGATGTGGAGCAGTCTGAAAAGTTTAATACCGACAGTGTGCTCCGCGACTTCGACGATCGCCCCTTTTTCGGCATCTACAAAGACAATTACTTTGTGGGTGGCACCTCTATTGGCACCAAGCCCACAAGCCACAACAGTGATGTGAAATTTCAGGTCAGCATTTCGCAACGCCTCACCAGGAGTGTGCTTCCGTTCAACACCTACGCATTCCTGTTTTATTCGCAAAAGTGTATGTGGAATGTGTTTGAAAAGTCGCTGCCGATGCGCGATTTCAATTTCAACCCCGGTCTTGGTTTCACCAAACTGCTCATCAGCAAAAATCGCCTTGTGGGTAAACTCACGCTGATGATTGAGCACGAGTCGAACGGACGCGACAAGATGTATGACCGCAGTTGGAATAAACTTTCCTTCGCCGGCAACATTTATCTTACGCCAAATGTGATGATTCACGGCAAATACTGGCTCACCTATATCGACAGTAAGCAGAACAAGGATATTTTGCGCTACAACGGTATTTACCAAACAGGTATTCAGGTGTTGAGCCCCAACCAGCGATGGGTGTTTTCTGCCACTTTCGTTAAGCGAAAGGGCTGGAATCTGAATGGCAACACCATCGTGGACATCGGTTGGCGCATACGCAAAAAAGACAATCAGTTCTTGATGCTGCACTACTATAACGGCTACGGTGAAAACCTGCTCGACTACAACAAGTTTCACTCACGCCTGCGCATCGGTCTGCTGATTAAACCTCGCTTCTTCAGCGATTTCTAACCATGTGCGAAAGTGACATAAAATTTGCGGTGGGCACCTACACGGTGCTCGGTGGTGAGGGCGTGCTGATTTACTCGCTCAACCCTCGCACGCTTCATGCCGAGTGCCTCGGAAGGCATCGGGTGGAAAATCCGAGTTTCCTTTGCGTTTCGCCCTCTGGAGGGCATGTTTATGCCGTGAATGAAAGTGGAAGTCAGTCGGGCGTGCATCACCTTACTGTGGACGAAAATGGTGCGCTCACAGCGTGCCAAACCGTGGCTTCGGGTGCCGACCCTTGCCACATTCTGTGGCTCAGCCCTCGCACCCTGTGCATCAGTAATTACAGCGGCGGTTCGGTGGAGTTGTTCGACATTGCCGCCGATGGGTCGCTGTCGGCATCTGCCCAAACGCTCATTTTCCACGAGTGCGGCACATCGCCACGCCAGCAGAGCAGCCACATTCATTTCTGCGCCATCACGCCCGACGGTGAATATCTCGTTGCCGATGATTTGGGTGGCGACTGCATTCATATTCTGAAAATCGAGCACCACACCGATGGCACCGCACGGCTGCTGCGCCACGGTAAAACTGCCGTTCACCCCGAAGCCGGTCCACGCCACATTTGCTTTGGCGCCGATGGCAGATTTGCCTACCTCATTACCGAGTTGAGCGATGAGGTGATGGTGTTTGGCTACAATGGTGGTGCATTATCGCTCATTCAAACTCTTACGGCAGCCCCCACGCCAGCGCACGCCTCAGGGCACATTATGGTGCACCCCAATGGCAAGTGGCTTTACGCCAGCGTGCGCCGCACAGGCGATGGCATAGCCGTGTATCATATTGGTGATGATGGGCGGCTCACGCAAGTGGGCTATACCCATACGGCGCTTCACCCACGCCATTTCAATATCACGCCCGATGGCTCGTTGCTGCTATGTGCTTGCCGCGACAGCGACACGATTGAGGTTTATCGCATCAATCCCGCCGACGGCACCCTACTCGACATGCTCCACCACATCAGTGTGGCGAAAGCGGTGTGCATTCAGTTTATCGACTAAAATCGAATCATTCTTAAAGAAATGGAAAATCGCGACAAAAGAATTTATAAAGTTACGCTCACTGGCGGCATCGTGAACATGCTGCTGCTGGTGTTTAAGTTTGTGGCAGGTGTGCTTGGCAACTCTGCCGCCATGATTGCCGATGCCGTTCACTCGCTGAGCGACTTCCTGACCGACATCGTGGTGATAGCCTTTGTGAAACTCAGCAGCAAGCCTGCCGACCAAGACCATGACTATGGACACGGAAAATACGAAACCGTGGCGTCGTCAATTATCGGTATGGCGCTGGTGGTGGTGGCTGTGCTGCTCGGTTGGGGCGGCGTGGAGAAGATTATCCAAGTCGCAAAAGGCGAACAGTTGGAGCAACCTGGCGTTATCGCACTGGTGGCTGCCGTGCTGAGCGTGGCGCTGAAAGAATGGGTGTTCCGTATCACTAAAAAAGTGGCATTAGACGTTAATTCACAAGCACTTGAAGCCAACGCATGGCATCATCGATCCGATGCAATGTCGTCGGTCGGCACCTCTATCGGTATTGGTGGAGCCGTGCTACTTGGCAAGAGTTGGGCGGTGCTCGACCCTATAGCCTCGGTGGTGGTGAGCATTATGATTTTGATGGCGGCATTCCGATTGCTGCGTCAAGCCTCTGGCGAACTGCTTGAGGAGAGCCTTCCAAAAGCCACAGAAGACAAAATCGAGAGCATTGTGTATCAGGATAAGTTGGTGACCGACATTCACCACCTGCACACGCGCCGCATCGGTAGCATCATAGCCATAGAGATGCACCTGCGCCTGCCCGGCGACATCACCCTCGAAGAGTCGCACCACCACGCCACACGCATTGAGCAAGCCCTCCGTGCCGAATTTGGCGTCGGCACCCACATCATGCTCCACATTGAGCCGGTTAAAGTCAACGAGTCAACAGGTCAACGGGTCAACGAGTCAACGGGTCAACGAGTAGGTGATTCGAGATTTTGAAAATTCGATGATTTGGAGAGAGAAGGTTTTAAAAAAATATAAGATATGGAAGAAGGTTTTTATTATGTTGGTGCTGCTGGCAAGCGACAAGGGCCATTCGGCATCAATCAGTTGCGAGGATTGATTTCCCCCAACACATTGGTTTGGACAAAAGGCATGACTGGTTGGGTTCCTGCTGGGCAGGTTCCTGCTTTGGCGCAGATTTTTCCTGTGCCAACTCCTGCGCCCTCTGCAGTTTCCTCTGCTGTTCCCCAAAAGAAAGGTGCTAACGCTGGATTGATTGTGGCACTGGTTTTGGCAGTGGTGGTGGCACTTGCCGCTGTGGGCTACATCGTGTATTCCAATCACAAAAAGCAACAAGAGCCTATTCAAGAAACCTACACAGAGAGCACAGAAGAGCAACCTGTGCAAGAAGACAAGGGATATACTGGGCAGCATCATTTGCTTGGAAACATTAGCCAATACCCTATAGCAATGGATATTTATGTGGATGCTGATGGCAATATTTCAGGGCAATACACCTACACCAAACATGGCTACAGTATGGACATTGACGGAACTTATTCCTCCGACGGACACATATTTATCCAAGAGCGCGAACCGCGACAAGGTTTGGTGACTGGCGTGTTTGAGGGCGATAGGGAAGGCGACGTGGTGCGCGGCACCTTCACCCGCACCAAAGACGGCAAACAAATGCAATTCATCCTAAACGAATAATCCCCTTCCCTGAAGGTGTGGACTTATAAAATCGGAGCACTCGGAGTAATCTGAGTGCTCCGAGTGCTCTAATATCTATCTAATTTCTAACTTCTAATTTCTAACCTCTAATCTCTAATCTCTAATCTCTAACTTAATATGCTCCGCCACCCATGAATTCGCGCAGGAGGCTGGTTCTTGGCACGTCGCGCGAACTGATTGGCTCGAAGCACTGCAAGAACATGAGCAGACGGTGAGCCTCGGAGTGCTCTGGCACATTTGCCGCCACCTGTTCCAAGATTGGGAGTGCGTATTGCTTCATTACTGCCAGTTCACACACGATGCTTGAGTTGAAGATGGCATCGGCATTTTCCTGGTATGGGAAAATCCATTTTTCCTCGCCTTTGCGCACACGAGGCCAGCGGTTGATGGTTTCCTGTGCACTGTAGCCACGGCTCTTGAAGTCGCGCACGATACAGCGGAGCAAGCGGCTGTCGCTGGTGGAAATCCAGTTGTGGTCGTCGATATTGAGCGTTGCCAAAGCCGACACATAGATGCGGAACTTCTGGTCGTCAGGAATAAACTTCGTGAGTTCGGGATTGAGGCAGTGCAAACCTTCAAGCAGCAGCACATTATCATCCTCAAGGCGCAGCGTGTTGCCACGGAACTCGCGTTTGCCGGTCTCGAAGTTGTAAGTAGGCATTTTCACCTCTTTTCCTTCAAGAAGAGCCTTCATATCGTGGTTGAAGAGTTCGAGGTCCACGGTGTGGATATTCTCGAAATCGTAGTCTCCGTTTTCGTCGAGTGGAGTATCTGCACGGTTCACGAAATAATTGTCGAGCGAAATCATCTTCGGACGCAGGAATTTGGTCACAAGGTGGGTGGAAAGACGCTTGGCGGAAGTGGTCTTACCGCTCGACGACGGTCCTGCAATCAGCACGATGCGCGCACCGCCACGTTTGAATCGGTCGGCAATTTGCGAGGCAATGGCTCCGAGTTCCTGTGAGTGGATAGTTTCGGCAATGTTGATGATTTCAGCCACGCGTTTAGCCTTAATCGCCTTGTTGAGTTCGCTCACATCGCTCACCTTGATGATGTGGTTAATCACCTTACGCTCCATAAACGCATTGTAGATTTTCTCGTGCTTACCTGCCTTGGCTGGCACCGATGGGTTGTCGGGGTCGGGCAGCAGCAGTAGCATACCGTCTTTATAAGGCACGAGGTCGAAAGTGTCGATTTGGCCAGTGCTGGGGGCCAACGGACCTTGGAAACTGTCGATGATATTGTCGAGTTCGTAGAACACGGTGTAGAGTTGCTTCGAGTAGGAGAGGAAGCGCACCTTGTCGTTCATGCCCTGTTTGCGGAACATGTCGAGCACCTCCACGGTGGGGCGTTCGTGGCGAATGAACGGCATATCGGCAGCGATAATCTCCTTCACGCGTTGCTTCAGCGCCTTCACCGTGGCACCGTCCACGCGCGAATGGTTGTGCTTAAAGGTGCAGAAATAGCCCTTGCCGATAGCGTGAGGCACCACCAGGCGTTCTTCGGGGAACAAGTCCTTAGTGGCCTTATGGAGAATCATGACCAACGAGCGAGTGTAGGTGCGGCGACCTGGTATGGTGGTGCGGTCGATAAATTCCACATGCTTAGGACCATACAGCGGATAGGCGAGATGCTTATCGCGGTTATTGACCATTACGCTGATAGGGCGAATTTTTATGCGATCTTTAATGCGCTCATACACATGTTGCAGAGTTTCGCCACCTTCTACATCAACATATTCACCGATATTGGTGCAGTAAATTCTCAGTTCGTTGTCCATGACTGAAATATGTATAAAAAGTAGTTACAAGTTTGATTACTCCACAAAGATAATCATATTATTCCAAAACACAATTCTTAAAAATCAAAACAACAGAAATGACACGGAAAATATAGCCCAAAAGTGTGGTATTGGAGGGTGGAAGCGGATTTTTTTGGAAATTGTGGGGGAATTATCACAAAAAATCAATCGCAAATAACTACCTTTGCACAAGTACTAAACTTCAAGCACTATTTTAAGCGAAGACATGATCGACATTAAGCAATCAATGAGAGAAATTCTCGCAGCTGAAAGCCGCGCGATAGAAAATATTCCCGTAACTGACGGCTACGAAGATGCTATCAAATTGATAGTGGAGGCCAAAAATAATGGTGGTAAACTCGTGACTTCTGGAATGGGCAAATGTGGGCAAATTGCCGAAAACATTGCCACCACATTCTGCTCAACCGGTATTCCTGCCGTGTTTCTTCACCCCAGCGAGGCGCAACATGGCGACCTTGGCATTCTTCAGCCACACGATGTGATGCTGCTGCTCTCCAACTCTGGCAAGACCAACGAAATCGTGGCACTGGTGCAGCTCGCAAAGGACCTCTATCCCGAACTGCGCTTCATCGTAATCACTGGCAATGCCGACAGTCCTCTCGCTAAAGTTAGCGATATTTGTCTGCCCACAAGCGGCGCACCCGAAGTATGTCCGTTAGGACTTACTCCCACCACCTCCACCACTATGATGACCGTGATGGGCGATGTGCTCGTGGTGAACACCATGAAGGTGACTCAATTCTCGCGCCAGCAATACGCCCTTCGTCACCACGGAGGCTACCTCGGCGAGAAGAGCCGCCAATAGAGCCGATGCTCTGTGCACCAGTGCCGACAGACGACAACTGTAAACAAAAAACACATCTATGCGTAAAATTATTGCAATCGGAGAATCAGTTCTCGACACCCTTTATCGCAATGGCCAGCCCATTAAGGCGATGGTGGGTGGACGCATTGCCAATGCCACAGCGTCACTGGGCATGACAGGCGTGCCTGTCACATTTTGTAGCGAATGTTGCACCGACAGTGTGGGCGATATCATCGTGGATTTCTTCAATCGCCATCAGGTGGCCACCACTTCAATCGACCGCTACACAGATGGCTCTACTCAACTTTCCGCCATCTTCCTCGGCGAAGATGGAAACGATAAGATTGTGAACTATGGGGTATATCCCGATGCCGACCGCTTCGATGTGGTGTGGCCTCGCATCGACGAGGGCGACATCGTGCTGTTTGGTTCGCTTTATTCCATCGCACAGCCACAGCGTGAGCGTGTGTACGAACTGCTGTCGTACGCTGCCGAGCGCAAGGCGGTGATGGTGTATTTGCCGGGATTCCAGCACGGCATCAACTTCCGCATCACACGCGTGCTCACCGCCATTCTTGAAAACCTCGAACTGTCGAGCATCGTGGTGGTACACGAGCGCGATTTGGCTGATATTTTCCCCGGCGAAAGTGCCGAAAAGGCGTATCACAATCATTTTGAATACTATTGCCCATGCTTTATCCACATCGGTGCCGATGGCGGTGTCGATGCTTTCGTGGGAAAGGAGCATTGGCAATTCCGTTGCCCTACCCCACAGAGCCCCAACTGGCTTGGGTGGCAGTCGGGCTTTACCGCTGGCGTGGTTTGCGCACTGCTTTCGGAGGGCATCACCGCCGAACAAATGCGCACTATCGACCACGACACGATGCTGAAAATCGTGAACACTGCTTTCTTGCTTGCCGACAACGCTTCGGGTGAAACCAACTGCATCGACGCGAAAATGGCATTAAAAATGCAACAAGCTATCAACGAAGCAACAACTGACGAATAATTACTGATATGGACCAACTGCTTATCGACGTTTCAACACCTGCGTTCCAGACCGACATCACTGCGCTCACCTCTGCGCTTGAGGCTTCTGGAAAAGAACCCGATTTCACCTCGCTTAACACGCAGCAGCGACAAGACATGACTGTGTGGTGGGTGCGCCAACTCATGTGTCAAGGACACGACAGCGAAGCGGCAACGTGTATCGACAATGCGGTGTTTGACGACGGTGTGGACGAATGGCCTCGCCTCTACCACAGTTGGCTGTGGCTGGTGAGAATGACCATTTTCATTAAAAGCGACGACTATATTTTGGCATTGGGTTCGGCAGAAAATGCCTTGAATGTGATGGTGGAGGTGACCAACAAGCGTCACGAGGATTTCCTCGCCATTCTGGCATCGCTGCTCTACAACCTCGCCATCGTGCACAGCCAAACCGACGACAATAGTCGCGCCGTGAAGGAGTTGACCAAGGCGCAAAAACTCTTGGAGCGTCTGGTGAAGCGCAACAACACCAGATTTTCGGCAATGCTGCTGCACGCAGTGGAGGCTTCCACAAGCATCTACAAAAACCGCACCAACCAGATGAATATCCTTGCCCACTATCAGCAGACCACGGAACTATACACCGCCATGCTCAATGAAGGCGGCGAGGAAAAAACGAAGGAAGCGCTTGAAAATCTGATTGAATCGCTTAAGAATGAGGGTGATTTGCTTCTGAAGATGGGCAATGCGCGCGGTGCTGTGAAATTCTACACCAAGTGTTTGCGCTACCAAAAGAAACTCAGCAACACCATGGGCGAACGCGAACTCACGCTGTCGATTGCCTTGGCGAAGGCGCTTCTCCGCCTTGTGAATCGCCGAGCAGCCGCCGAGCAGCTCCTCAACTCGCTCCTCCCTCTCGCTCAACGCTTGCAAGCCACAAAAGAAATCACCGAAATCGAACAACTCCTCAACAACCGCAACAAAAACCACAACATCATGACCATGCTCAAAGGCATCAGTTGATTGGAAGTAAATAAGTCAACGAGTCAACAAGTCAACAGGTCAACGAGCCTACGAGGCAATAAGTCGAAATTTCGAAAATTCGAAGATTCGAAAACTCGATATTTCGAAGACGAGATTGGCGCTATTTTACACTTTTAAGTCGGAACTTTTGTTGAATTTTACATTTTTAAGGCGGAACATTTGTAAAAAATCACACTTTTCAGGCGGAACTTTTGGTTTGATGGGTATATTTTCATATATTTGCCAATAGAAAATATGTGGTAAAGCAATGGAAAGGATTCAAATTAATCAACTGATAGAGTGGAAGAACCGTAAGAATAGAAAGCCTCTTATTCTGCGTGGTGCAAGGCAGGTGGGCAAAACTTGGCTTATGAAAGAGTTTGCCCGACAGTGCTATGCCGACTTTATTTACTTGAACTTTGAAGACGATGAACCTATAAAGTCGCTTTTTGTTCAGGATTTTGATATGGACCGAATCTGTCAGACCATCGAGATTTACACTGGTAAGCAATTATTGCCATCTACGGTGCTTCTGCTTGATGAAATTCAGGAGGCACCTCGTGGGGTGACTTCGCTCAAATATTTTTGTGAAAAGCGACGCGATCTTCATGTGATTGCTGCTGGTTCGCTTTTAGGTATCGCAAGTAATAAAAACGATTCGTTTCCTGTTGGCAAGGTTGATTTTATTGATGTAGGGCCACTGTCTTTTCTTGAATTTTTGATGGCAGAGGGTCAGAACTCCCTCGCTAAATGTATCGAACAGCAGCAGTGGACGCTATTGGAGTCGCTATCCGAACGCCTTCGCGATTATCTACTTAAATACTATTATGTGGGTGGTATGCCCGAACCGGTTCAAACTTATATCGACACGCACGACTATGCCGAGGTGCGCCGTGTGCAAAATGCCATTCTCGACACCTACGACAATGATTTTTCAAAGCACGCTCCTGCCGCTGAAGTGCCACGCATACGCATGGTGTGGAATTCCATACGAGGGCAACTCGCTCGCGAAAATAAGAAATTCATTTTCGGCACACTAAAACAGGGCGCAAGGGCGCGTGAATTTGAACTTGCCATTGAGTGGCTTCGTGATGCCGGGCTTGTGCATAAGGTGAACCGTACTAAAAAAGGATTGCTCCCACTTTCGGCTTATGAGGATTTCTCTGCCTTTAAATTGTTTATGCTCGATATTGGTTTGATGGTGGCAATGAGTAAGTTGTCGCCACAAGTGCTGATTGAGGGCAATTCCCTGTTTCTTGATGCAAAAGGTGCTTTTGCTGAGCAGTATGTGCTTCAGCAGTTCAAAACCTGTGGGCGTGAAATGGATGTGTATTATTGGTCGGCGGATAATTCCTCTGGCGAAATTGATTTTCTTGTTCAGGCCAACGATAAGATTATACCAGTGGAAGTGAAAGCCGAAGAAAATTTGCGTGCTAAAAGTTTACGCTCATTTGTGAGCGCTAACCCTGATTTGCATGGCGTTCGGCTGTCGATGTCGGCATATCGTGAGCAAGATTGGATGACCAACTATCCTCTCTATGCCGCGTCGTGTGTGGTTGATAATTAATTTTTTTAAATATTTAGGATGATGATGAAGATGGTTTTTTGGGCTTTGGCTGCTTGGTTTGCGGTTTCGGCTGCTGCTGCGGTGCATGTGAGCCCTACGAATGAGAAGATTCAATACACTGGGCGTGTGAATTTCAGTAATCCGGAGCGTGTGCGCTTTGTGTACCCCGGCGTGCAGATAGCCGCCAATTTTGAGGGTACGGGGTTGGCGATGAAGGCGAAGCCCGGCAGTGGCTATTTTGTGGTGGCTGTCGACAATTTGCCTGTACACAAAATCTATTTCTCCCCTACCGACTCGGTGATTACCCTTGCAAGCGGTCTGCCCACTGCTCTACCCCACACTGTGCGCGTTTACCTCTGCTACGAGGGCTATGACAAGCGTCCCGAATTTCGTGGTTTCATTCTGGAGGGCGACACTAAATTGGTGGCACCACCCAAGCGACCCAAGCATCGCATCGAGTTTGTGGGCAATTCCATCACTTGTGGATATGGCAATGAGAGTTTGAACCGTAAATGCGGTTTTGCCGACTCCACCGAAAACCACTATCTCACCTACGCTTCGCTGCTGTGCCGTATGCTCGATGCCGAGGAACACTGCACGGCTCGTTCGGGCATAGGCGTGTATCGCAACTATAACGGCAAGCGCGGCGGCGATGCCGACAATATGAGCAAATGGTACGACTACACTTGCTTCGACGACGCTTCGCAACTCTGGGACCACAGCAAGTTCCGTCCCGAAGTGATTTGTGTGAACCTCGGCACCAACGACTTGAGCACCAAGAATCACGACATCAACCTCTACAAGAAGGCGTATCGCAAATTTATCCTGCATTTGCATGAGGTGCAGCCACAAGCCAAGATTGTGATGCTTACTGGCCCGATGCTGTGGGGTGAATATCTGAAGGAGCAAATCCGTGTGCTCGATGAACTGCAAAAGGAGTTCACCGAACAAGGTCTTGCCACCTATCGCTTTGATATGACCCTGCAAGACGGCTCCTTCGGTTACGGCGGCAGTTGGCACCCATCGGCTCGCCAGCACGAAATCATGGCTGGCGAATTGCTCCCATTGCTCAGCCGCCTGCTGAATAAATAGTTTTTTATTAGAAGTTAAGAAGTTAAAGAAGTTAAGGAGTTAAGACGATAGCTCTGAGTTCTCCGAGTTCTCCGAGTTCTCCGAGTGCTCACCCCACACGCCTTGGAGAAAAAATATACAAAAAATTACATTTTTTTTCTTGCACGTTTTGCCACAGCGGTGTGCAATGTTTTGCACACATTTCACAATAGTGTGGCAAAACGTGCTTTTTTTTCAAAAAACCGATACAATTATTTTCTAATTTGATTATATTTGCAACGATACGCTACGGCGTGTGGAACATTTAGACAATAATTAACATATTACGATTTATGAGTGAAAGAGAAAATATTCAGCAAGTGGCGAGCCGGCTTGTGGGCTTGCGCGATGCGCTTGAACTCACGCCCGAACAGGTGGCAGAGGCTTGTGGAATAGAAGTGGAAACTTATCGCAATTACGAAAGCGGTGATTTCGACATTCCAATTAGTTTTATTCAAAATCTCGCTTCCATCTATGGTGTACAGGTGCCTGAATTGTTGTTCGGCACATCGCCACGCATGAGTTCTTACTATGTGACCCGCGCAGGCAAGGGACCGCGCGTGGAGCGTTCGAAGGCTTACAGTTACGAATCGCTTGCCGAAGGATTCACCGACCGCATCATGCACCCGTTTTTGGTGACGTTGGAGCCTAACGACAATGCCATCGCCAAACCCAACACACACTCTGGTCAGGAGTTCAACTATGTGCTTTCTGGCAGAGAAGAACTGCACATCGGCGGCAAAACGCTGGTGCTTAATCCCGGCGACAGCGTTACTTTCAACGCCCAGCTCCCCCACTACATGCAAGCGCTCGATGGGAAGCCCCTCGTGTTCCTGTCGCTTATCGCAAGCGAGTAACATATAAACACACAACATCACACAAACGCTTTTTTTAGATCATTATGTTAGAACGATTTTTAGATAAAGTGGATTTCGAGTCGTACGACGACTTTATGCAGAATTTCCACATCAAAGATTTACCGGGATTCAATTTCGCCTACGATGTGGTGGACGAATGGGCGCGCATTGAGCCCGACCGCAAAGCCCTGCTTTGGACCAACGAGGCTGGCGATGTGAAGCAGTTCACATTTGCCGACATCAAGCGCGAGAGCGACAAGACCGCGGCATATTTCCAGCAGTTGGGCATAGGTCGTGGCGATATGGTGATGCTGATTATGAAGCGTCGCTATCAGTTCTGGTTTGCCATCACCGCACTCCATAAACTCGGTGCTGTGGCTATCCCTGCCACCCACTTGCTCACCGACGAAGATATCGTCTATCGCTGCCAGTCGGCTTCTATCTGTGCCATCGTGGCTGTGGGCGACGATGTGGTGCTCGACCATATCCAAAAGGCAGCCCCAGACTGCCCATCGGTGAAAAACTATATCTCCATCGGTCCGAAAGTGCCAGTGGGCTGGTGTGACTTCAACGCCGGCATCGAGAGTGCACCGCCATTCGTGCGTCCAGAGGTGGTGAACGATCCGGGCGACATCTCGCTCATGTACTTCACCAGCGGCACCAGCGGCGAGCCTAAAATGGTGGCTCACGATTTCCGCTATCCGCTGGGGCATATCATCACGGCAAAGTATTGGCACAACCTCGACGAGAACAGTCTGCACTTCACCCTTGCCGACACCGGTTGGGGCAAGGCTGTGTGGGGCAAATACTATGGCCAATGGATTGTGGGCGCCAACGTGTTTGTTTACGACTTCGAGAAGTTCCACCCAGTGGATGTGCTGGAGATGATTCACAAGTTCCATATCACCTCGTTTTGCGCACCTCCCACCGTGTATCGCTTCCTTATCCGTGAAGATGTGAAGAAATACGATATTTCATCGCTCAAATATTGCACCAACGCAGGCGAAGCGCTCAACCCCAACGTGTTTGAACGCTGGTATGAACTTACCGGCATCAAACTCCACGAGGCTTTCGGACAGACCGAAACCACCGCCACCGTGGGCACCTATCCATGGATTGAGCCACGTCCGGGCTCAATGGGCAAGCCAAATCCTGGCTACGACATCGACCTCATCACTGCCGATGGACAGGTGGCTGAAGACGGTCAGCAGGGCGAAATCATCATACGCACCCACGGTCGCCGCCCCGAAGGACTTTTCCTCGGCTACTACCGCGACCCTGAACTCACCCACAAGAATTTCCACGACGGCATTTACCACACTGGCGACATCGCTTGGCGTGACGAAGACGGCTACTATTGGTTTGTGGGCCGCAAGGACGATGTAATCAAGTCGTCGGGCTATCGCATTGGTCCATTCGAAGTGGAAAATGCGCTGATGAAGCACGAGGCTGTGGTGGAGTGTGCCGTGACTGGCGTGCCCGACGAGGTGCGTGGTATGGCAGTGAAAGCTACCGTGGTGCTCAGCAAGGAATTTGCCGACACCCCAGGCATTGAATACGATGTGGAATACCGTGGCAAGGAGGTGCCAGCGCTGGTGAAGGACATTCAAGACTTCGTGAAGCGCACCACCGCCCCCTACAAATACCCTCGTGTGATTCAATTCGTGCGCGAACTCCCCAAAACCATCAGCGGCAAAATCCGCCGAGTGGAAATCCGCCAAAAGGACAACGACAGAGGTTAGGGAGGTCAACAGGTCAAAGTGTCAACGAGTTGGGGTCCGATAGAGATAGGTCCGATAACAAAAAACACCTATTAAATCCATTAAAAACCCATTATCACCTATTTTTTAATAATTCAATTTTAAATCGGTTAATAGGGTTAAAATGGATTAAATAGGTGTTCCTTTTCGCCCACTGGGCTCGACTTGCCGCGTTACAGTAGCCGAAGCTATCGTCTTAACTTCTTCACTTCTGAATCGTAATTTCTCGGTTGTGCAACGTGTTGCATTGCTTTTTTTGCGTTTTGTTGGGTGTTTATAGGGTGGAATATCTGAAAATATATTAAATTTGTAACATAATTTTTATAATTTGAAGATATTCTGCGGAATATGGATACATTAATCAACGTATTTTCTCTTTTGGGTTCGCTCGCCCTCTTCCTTTACGGAATGAAAATTATGAGCGAGGGACTTGAAAAATTCGCCGGTGAACGCTTGCGCGCTATTTTGGCTGCTATGACCAAAAATCGTGTGATGGGTGTTTTTACCGGTATTTTTATTACTGCGCTTATCCAGTCGTCGTCGGCCACTACTGTGATGGTGGTGTCGTTCGTTAATGCTGGATTGATGTCGCTCACCCAGTCAATCGGCGTGATTATGGGTGCCAACATCGGTACCACGGTCACAGCATGGATTATCTCGGCTGTGGGATTCAAAGTGAATATTGCCGCCTTTGCCATTCCAATGCTTGCCATAGGTATGCCGCTCATATTCTCTGGCAACAGCAAGCGCAAGAGCGTGGGCGAATTTGTGTTTGGCTTCTCATTCCTGTTCATGGGTCTGTCGTTCTTGCAAAACTCTGCCACCGACTTGAATATGGGCGAAATTGTGGCAAATATGCTCGCTACGATGCCTGTTGACTCGTTCGGCACCATTCTGCTCTTTGTGCTGGTGGGTGCAGTGGTCACTATGATTGTGCAAGCCTCAGCCGCCACCATGGCAATTACCTTGATGCTCTTCGATATGCATATTCCGGGCTTTGGCTTCGAGCAGGCAGCCGCTTTGGCGATGGGTCAGAATATCGGTACCACTATCACCGCATTCATGGCTTCGCTCACAGCCAACACACAAGCGCGCCGTGCCGCCCTTGCCCACATGTTCTTCAATGTGTTTGGCGTGGTGGTAGTGCTCTTGATGTTCTACCCTGCATGTGATGCTGTTCGCTGGTTTGTGACCGATGTGATGGGCATTCAGAGCAACGACCTCTTCTTGCTCTCCGCATTCCATACCGCATTCAATGTGTTCAACACTTTGATTCTTATCTGGTTTGTGAAGCAGATTGAGCAACTTGTGTGTAAGGTGCTCCCCGACAAGAATACAGAAGAAAATCAGCCTCGCTTGAAATACATCTCTGCAGGCTTGTTCTCTACCGCTGAACTTTCGCTCCTTGAAGCGCGTAAGGAGGTTGCACTGATGGGTAAGCGATGCATGAGAGCCTTTGAATTTGTGATTAGTATGCACGGCATCTCGAAGGAAGAAGAGTTCAACGCCATCTTCCATAAGGTGGAGAAATACGAGGGCATCACCGACAATATGGAGTATGAAATTGCGCACTACCTCCAGAAGGTGAGCGAAGGCCGCCTTTCCGATGAGTCGAAGCGCCAAATTCAGCGTATGCTCCGTGAGGTTGACGACCTTGAGAGTATCGGCGACTGCTGTTACAACTTGGCTCGCACGCTCTCGCGCAAGCGCACCAAATGTAAGGCTCACTTTACCGACGAGCAGAGCATCCACATCTCCGAAATGGAGAAACTGGTGCTCGCATCGCTGGAGCAGATGGTGACCACGCTGCAGAAGCCTGAAGGCGAGGGACACGACATCTCGGCAAGTTATGAAATAGAGCGTGAAATCAACAGTCTGCGCACCAGCCTGCGTGACAACAACCTGATTCAAATCAGTGCTGGCGCATACGACTACGACCTCGGCGCTTTCTATATCGACCTTGTGAACGGTATGGAAAAACTCGGCGACCACGTGCTCAATGTGGTGCAAGCCAAGGCACGCCAGAAAGTGTAATTTCTTACAACAAAATACAGCGGCAGGGCATCAACCATTGGGGTTGGTGCCCTGCTTGATTTTTTATGCAGATTATTTTCGGAATTTGCAAAAATATTGATTAACTTTGTGCGCTATACACAAGTATGATTTCGGGGACTGTAGGGCTGTTGCCGCACGATTGCGACAATAGCACAAATAACAACAAAACAGAATTTTAAACAAACTATATCAACTAATCAAACATTTGGTGTTATGAAACAACTATTTTCTTTATTCATTTTGGCGATTTTCGCCGCAGCCACTTCCTTTGCGGCAGAAGTGGAACTCACTTCGTTTAAAGCTGTCAGTGCCGACGCTGACGACTATATTAGCTATGTGGCAGAGCAAGGGAAATCGGCAACTCCTCCTGCTGTGTATAGCGGAGTGATTCGCGTTTACCAAAATGGTGGTCTATTTACCGTCAATGCTAAGAATGGTGCAAAAATCACGCAGATTATTTTAGGATCATCGATGGCAACATCTGTCACTTATAGCGTGGATGGAGCTGCCGAATCGGCTGCTCAGGCTATCAAGGCAAATGCGAAACTTACTGTAGACGAATTGTCGGCTAACAGCATTCGTTTTACTTGTAAGGGAACAAGCAAGAGTGCGCGCCTTTATGTTAACTACCTTAAAGTAGCTTATGAAACTCCTGGTGGCACAAAGAAGGTGACTTCTATCGCCATTACTGGCACCCCTGCAAAAACAGAGTATTACACTGGCGACAAGTTTAATCCTGAAGGCTTGGTGGTGACTGCCACTTTTGACGACAATACCACAGAAGCGGTAACTCCAAACTGGGAGTTCACTCCAGCCACATTCACAGAGGTGGGAAATATTTCTGTAGCTGTTAAAGCCACTTATGGTGGTCAGACCGCACAAACCACATGCCCAGTAACTGTTAAAACCATTGCCAACACTAAGGAAACTGCCTACACTGTGGAGCAGGTAATTGCTTTGATTGATGCTGGCGTGGGACTCTCTACTCCTGTGTATGTGAAGGGTGTGGTTAGCAAAATCGTAACTCCATACTCTGCGCAGTATAAAAACATCTCATTCAACGTGTCGGACGATGGCGCAGTAAACTCTCCACAATTCCAGTTCTTCCGCAATCAGAAAGATGCTCAAAACACTTATCCTGAAGATCCAAATATTTTGGTGGGAGCCTCTGTTATCGGTTATGGCACACTCACAAAGTATGACACAACTTACGAATTTAAAGCAGGTAACTACCTCGTAGAATACATCGCTCCAACACTCGCTGGCGACATCAACGGCGACGGCGTGGTGAACACTTCAGACGTAACAGCCCTCGTCAACGCGGTTTTGGGTGATGGCGACGTGACCTTGGAAACAGGCGACCTCAACGACGACGGTGTGCTCGACGTGACCGACGCCACCATGCTCATCTACCTCCTCGGCGAAGAAAACTAAAACCTCCCCCACCACCCTCCCCCACGAGGGTGCCCTCCAAAAAAATAAAGCCGCACCTATTTCACATTGATTGACGAAATAGGTGCGGCTCTTATATTTGTACCATCAACACGCTATAGCGTAAGAAACAGCGTATTCCTCCTCGTTCCAAAATTTTGCCTAATCCCAAATTTATATATGAATTTTGGGATTATAATCCTAAAAATATATATGAAATTTGGGATTAGCGTGTTTTTTTCGTTTCGCTTCTTGCCTCACGCGAATTGCTTTTTCACAGCATTTGTTCAACCCTGGGTTGAATCAAATTTTTCTTGTTGAATCGGTTGAATCTGTGTGAGCTGTGGTTTGGGTGTTGCACCAGGCGAAGCCTTTGGCTTTGCGGAGTTCGCTGTCGGTGAAGTGGTCGCCTTCGTGCCATTGCAGGTGGCAGTGGTCCTCCCCCACCTCGGCTATGTGGTGCTGGTGCTGACGGCGGCAGATGTCGCCCACCAGTTTGAACGGCATTTTGTTGGTTTTCTCCTCCTTTTTGCCCAGACTCATATAGATGTATTTCGCCTTCGACGGGTGGGCTTCGTAGTATTCTTCCCACCCCTGCATCCACAGCGAGGGCGAACACGCAGCCACGGCATCGAAAATGGGCGTTTTGGTGGTCGTCCAGAGGGCGAAAAGTCCTCCGAGCGAATAACCGCCCACCACGAGTGGCAAATGGGCGTAGCGCGCCTTTATGGCGGCGATAAGCGAATTTTCAATGTAGGCGAGCAACTCCCCCACCCTATCTTTCCACAATTCCGCTTCATCCACCTCGAAAGTGTACATCGCGAATCCCTTGCCCGCCTCTTGCTCGATAAGGGCACATTCGTGAAGCAGAAGCCGTCGCTCAAAGGAGCACAATGGCTTCACATGCTGGCTATCCAAAACCGCCACGCCACCAACGCCGAAGGCTTGATTGAGGACGATGTGGACCGCTGCATACGCAACCTCACACGCATTGGCGCAAGCGGCATGAACGAGACCGACCGTATGGTGCTCGACATCATGACGCACAAATCCTGCAAATGAGAGAGGAAATCATCGACATAGGCAAACGCACTTGCCATATCATCACCGGTGGACGCCACCACGCAGCCGCAGAGCGCCGACAGTTTGCCGAGCGATTGCTTGATGTAGATGGCGGTGAGGTGCGAGAGGATAAGTGCACGCGTGAGTTCCTCGTCGGTGTTGTGGTTTTCTTCGGCAAATACCACCACTGGCATCGTGCATGATATGCCTTGGTTGCCGGAGCCTGAATTACTCATCACGGGAATGGATGCGCCAGCCATGCGGGCATCGCAAGCCGATGAGGTGGCAGAGAGTATGTGGCTGAAGATGCTGTCGCCCATGATGCCCTTGCCGAGCGGACGCGATAGCGTTTTGCCCAACGAGTGGCCGTAGTTGCCCTTCAGGGCTTCGCGTGAGGCGTTCTCATTCAGTCGGCGCGCCTCTTTGATAAACTCTATTTCTTCGAGAGGCGTGGTGGTGGCGAAGTCGAACACACGACGCAGCGTGAGTTCACACTCTTCGTCGTCTTTCGTGGGTGCCTCTTCGGTTTGATGCTTTTTTAGGGGTTGATTCAGAAGCACTTCGCCGTCTTTCTCGATGTGAATGAAGTGCGTATGGTCGCGAGCGATGATGGCTGTGGCGCTGTGGCCGGCATCGTCGGTCGCTATCACCTCGATATATAATTTTTCGTCAATACCGTCTTTCAGATGTATGCAAATGCGCTGTTCCTCCACATATTGCTTGCCTTGAGCCACATCGGAGTCGGTCACATCGCGCAGCACCTCCAGGCCGTACTCGCTTTTGCCCACAAGCGCACCCAGCGCAATGGCAATAGGAAGTCCCACCATGCGAGTGCCGGGAATGCCCACGCCCATGGCGTTTTTCAGAATGTTGGCACTCAGATACGTCTCGATGTGAGTAGGTGTGCAACCCAGCGTCTCGGTAGCCTTAGCCACACACAGCGACACCGCCATAGGTTCCGTACAACCGATAGCAGGCACCACTTCACGCTTCATCAGCTCAATAATTCTCTTTCTCTTCTTTTGGTTAATCATACACGAAGGTTTTTAAAACCCAAACACGGCCTAATGACCGATTTGGGTTAAATAGCATTACACCCACAAAGATACAAATAAAAACAAACAATTCACCCCACCCACCCCCAAATATCCACCACTAACCACCGAAAATCCAGGTTCAGTGGAAAATTCCTGGGGATAGATTATGCAATGTTGCCGAATCGTGAATGGGATCAAAAACAAAAACATAAAAAACAGCCTTGGAGCAACGTGGAATGCTTCGCATT
>OQWI01000268.1_pt1 | contig 24291 bp, 21 predicted proteins | sample 1691551 | NCBI WGS metagenome assembly OQWI01 (sample SAMN03418259, study PRJEB22391) | human gut metagenome | biome: human-gut; feature: organic feature; material: feces | host: Homo sapiens | place: Tanzania | collected 2013-01
TAATAGTACGGTCTTGCGGACACGAATGAGAAAAACTGCAAGAAGCAAAAAATGAAGTAGTGATTTTTCGGGTTCCACTTTACAAACAAGGAGAACCCGAAATGAAGAAAGAAACTGTAAGCAAAGACTCTTTGAAAGAAAAAATCGAAGAAATCCTAACACCCTATCCGGACCCGATGAGCCGCAACGATTTCCGCATCGTTTGCCATATCGGAACGCGCACTTCGCTTTATCTCCTGCAAAGCGGACTTGTTCCCTGCAAAAACAACGGAAAGAAAACACGCTGCTATAAAATCGCCAAGAAAGATGTTGCCGAGTATCTCTACCGCCGAGAGTCCGACCCGATGCGCTACACCCCGCCCAGCGGGTGGTATTACAACTACCCCAAACACAAGAAACCTGGCGCATCGTTAGAGCGCAAGCTGAACTATAAGGGCGAGGAACGGCTGCTGGCCAAGGAATGGTACGAGCAGCAACTGGCAAATTACCCGGATGTACTGACCGTTGCGCAAGTCTGCGAGGTGACAGGCTACCAACGCCACACCATTCTGAAATGGTGCAGCAAGGGCTTGCTGAAAACCATCTTGCAGACACCCAAGTATATGATTCCCAAAGTATGGCTGCTGGAATTTGTGACGTCCGACTTTTTCAACGAGATCAGCCGAAAATGTGGAAAACACTATGCCGCCATCAAGGAAATTAGCAGCTTACGCAAAGCCCGATAAGATGACTATTCGACCTCATGTGAACGCTAACACTTTAAGACTGCTTCAATCGGCCTGATATGGTTCCCGTTTCAATTTTCCAGTCACTGACTGGAAATTGGATATCTGAGATATACAAGCCCCAAAATCTAGTTAGACAAATCGCCCAAAGCATATTCAGCTTTTACGCAGAACTCAATTTTCCAGACAGTGTCTGGAAAATTAGATAGCCAAATACAACAGGCTTATATTTTATAAATCAGCATATTATGGTCAAAGCTGTCAAACAGGGGTATCCACATTCAAAAGAGAAAGGCCCAAAGTTGGACGCAAAGAATAAGGGACAGAAATAATTGAAATAGAATGTAATTCGTACAAGACTGATATCCTTGAAGCTGTAAATATTTTAATTTGTTGACATTTCCCCGAAATCACGATATAGTAATAGTAGAAAACGACTTGGGAGGGATACTGGATGCCGAGCGATTACCAAAAGCAAATAAAAGAAATTTTTGGCACATCTGATTTGGATGAATTGCGAGAACTTGCAAAGATGCTGAAAATCAATCATCCAAATCCGCGCAATGCGGGCCGCAAGGCACAGCTGACCCCCGACCAGATCGTAGAGGTTTTGGAACTGCATAGAAAAGGCATCGGCAACACCGAGATTGCAAAACAGTTCGGCGTGTCGCGCCAGACCATATATAAGTATATCTATAACGCCGAGCATTTCAGCAAGAACCCGGATTTCACCATGCGGATGAACTTCATGAATGGTCAGCAGCTATGTACGGTCATTGACGTTGATTTCAAGCACGAAGTTGTCCGCATGAAGAACTACACTGACCGAATCCCTTTGCGGGCGTTTGGCGTTGTAGAGAATCCGTCTTGGGCAGATTTCGAGGAATTTTTGAAAGAAAGATGCCTGCCTGCCAGCCGAGCCGGTCTGAAAGGCATTCTCCGGGAGATGGATGTTCCTTTCTTTGATCCGCTGCTGATTATTGAAAAGACCAATGGGCGCATGGCTGGGGACAAACAGTGGGTGCAGATGATCCGTAACATCGCTGCGTAAGGAGGGCTTATGGAAATAATTGATTTAAGCAAGTTTGAGTCACAAGAAACGCTGAACCATACATCCAAGGGAAATCAGTTAAAATGGGAATACGGTGAATATAGTGCAACTATCGAATGTTAAAATAGTAAATAAATGTCTTTCGAACTAGGAAATGCGTTTTTGTCGGACGGAATTCAAGAATGTTCTTAAACTGGAATAGGCGGAGGAAGTGGTGGTGAGGAAGATTGCGTATGCAGAATAAACTCTAATAGTATTAGAGCGGTATAAAAAGCCAATATCTTAAATATTATTCTTGAATTTTGAAAAACATCTGCAAATTCCGAAATTAAAATTTGACTTTCCGCCCAGAATAGAGTACACTGGATTCAGAAAATCATCTGGGAGGAATCGCGATGCTGCTTCAATTTTCAGTCACCAACCACCGCTCCATCAAGGACACGGCTATTATCAGCTTGAAAGCATCTACGGATAAAAGTCTGTCTGATTGCCTGATTTCGCCGGACGAGAAGAAACAGCTTGTGCCTGTGCTGGCACTGTACGGCGCAAATGCAGCCGGAAAGAGCAATGTTCTCCATGCCCTCCTGCTCATGCGGGAAATGGTCTGTGGCCGATATGCCAAGCTGCTGAAAGGCGAGTCCCTTCCGCAGGAGCCGTTTGCTTTCACTGACCAGCCTACACAGCCGACCAGCTTTGAAGCCATCTATTTTTATGGCGGCATCAAGTATGCCTATGGGTTCTCGTTTGACAAGTCCAAAGTCCTGACCGAATATCTCTATCACTGGCCGAATGGCCGGGAAGCCTTGATTTTTTCAAGAGAAAACAATGGCTATCAGTTCCGCGAGAATATTCAAGAGCAGTTCACGCTTGCTGGACGAACTGCTGAAAACCGCCTTTATCTGTCCAGCTCGAACGAGTGGAACTGCCCCCAGACCGAAAAAGCGTATCTGTGGTTCTTTGAAAAGCTGACAGGCTTTATGGGAACCGAAATGCGGCTGGATGCTACATTGTCTGCCATTCGGCAGGGCGGCTCTGAAAAGAGCCGTATCCTGCATGAAATGCTATATGCAGACCTCAGTATCAAGGACATCCGCATTACAGGCCCCAAGGAAGAGCCTATCATTTCCGCACTGCACACTCTCGATGCCGAAGATGGCACTTCTAAGGGTTTCTGGCTCCCGTTGGGGCAAGAATCCGTTGGAACACAGCGTTTCTTCTCTCGCATCGGTATGTGGCTTGCGGCACTAGAAGCAGGCTCTGTTTTGGTAGTAGACGAGATCGAATCCAGTATGCACCCGCTGCTGACAAGGCATCTGATCGAGATGGTGCAGGATGCCGCTATCAATACAAACCATGCACAACTCATCTTCACAACACACGATACCGGACTTCTCGACCTGACGTTGCTGCGCCGTGACCAGATTTGGTTTGCAGAGAAGAACGAAAAGACTATGCAGACCGATATTTACGCCCTGACCGAGTTTTCTCCCCGGAAAGGTGAGAATATCTCCAAAGGGTATCTGCAAGGCCGCTATGGTGCGATTCCGTTCATTGACTCCTCAGGCTAAAAATAAACTAAATCAAAATTTATACTTTAGGGTTTTAATTTAATTCATCGTTTGGAATTTTCAATGTTTATTGTTAAATTTGGGGAACAATTTAACATTTTGATTCCAAATTGAAAAGGTCATTTGAACTTTTCGTTTTTCACATTAAGTATAATTCTTCTTGTCTATCTGCCCAAACATGATATAATTAAGTATATAAGCCGTGTTGCCTGTATCGCCACTCTTGAATACAACCATTGTAAAAGCCTGATTTTGAAAGGAGCATCCGAAATGCCTAATTCAGGTTCTTCTTCAGATAACCATCCTGCAGCAGCTTTGCGACACTACCATGATGCGGTTGTTCTTCAAAATGCCTCCTGCAGAGAAAATGCACTATGTCACTATGCATTTTCTGTTGAATGCGCCCAAAAAGCACTCCTCTGTTGGAGTACAGGGAAATCTATGGAAGAGATTGCTGATGCTTCTAGATTGGTAGGACATGGAATTGATGATTCTTGGAAAAAGGTTCAGGATTATTTAAAAGCACAAGCATCTTTGAATTGTCGGCTCGCTTCAGCACTTTCTAATCTGACACTTCCTGCCGTACTATACGACCAGCATCCTAGTCGCCGTTATCAAAAGAATTTTTTGATTTCCGAGGAAGACCTTGAGAATTGCAAGTCATTTTCGAAAGAAATGGAACGCATTCTTATGTGTATGATTATCGACGGCCTTATTCAGGTATAAGGAGAAGTTTACATGACCACTTTTGATACCGCTTTTCACGATACAAAACGAGTTGTTTCTTCTTGGACAAATATTTCAAAATTTCAAGCCATTACTATTGTAAGAGATGTTAAAGGGCACATCTCTCTTTATTTGGAGCCTACTTCTGGACAAACCTTAACCAAAGCAGATGTTGACACTTTAACAATCGACCTCCGTAGTATATTAGCAACTTCATTAGATCCTCTCTTCAGTGGACAAATCTATATCAAGACTGAAGCTGAAGAATGGCTAAAAGATTTATTTGTCTTGATTTGTTCGCTGCGCATTGCTGATGCCGCCAATGCAACACCGTTGCATTGGTTTACTATCGATCGTGGAATTGCAAAAAAGGCTTGGATCAACCAAGGCCAACATGAAAATCCTGTATGGGACTATAATGATACTCAACTTCCTGAAGCACCAGCACCTGGTGTTGTCACATTCTATTCTTATAAAGGTGGCATGGGACGGACAACTGCGTTGGTTGCAACAGCATTGGAGTTAATTCGCCAAGGTAAAAATGTACTAATGATTGATACTGATCTTGAGGCACCTGGGTTATCTACATTCTTTTTCGCAGAAGATGATCCAATCGGAGCAATCGAAAAGGGTACGGTGGACTATTTGTTGGAGAAACACATTGATTCATCTGTGTCTCCAGATATGACTAAGTACATCGTTTCATTGACAAGCCCCAACTACTGTCCTGAGGGAGCGGGTAATTTATATCTTGTATGCAGTGGGAAACTGGACGACGCTTTTTTACCAAAACTAGCGCGAATCGACAGTCAAGAACTTATTGAAGGCCGCTTGAAAAAAAATCTGGATCAATTATTGATAGACTGCCGCTCTGTCTTGGAAAGAAATGGTGGAGTAGACTACATTCTGATTGATTCTCGTGCAGGTTTTCATGATATGGCGGGTGTTGTCACGGCTCAAATTCCACATGGTGTGGTTCTTTTTGGAAAAGATAGTTTTCAATCGTGGTATGGCATTCGTCAAGCCGTTCATACAATTTCCGAAAGTCAGGCTGACAAACCAGCTATAATGCTTGTCGATAGTGGTTGTGGTAAGGATGAAATTGTATCAGCTGAAGAAAAAGAGAGTTTTTTGAGTCATTCTTATACAATTTTTACAGATTGTTATTACTCCAGCGGTGAAGAGCAACCTTCACTTTATGCAGAAAACGAAGCCCATTCGCCAATTTATGTTCCTTATTCATCCTTACTCGCTGGCGATATTCCTTTATACGATACGAATAGGGCAGAAATTCTTCAAGCAAAACTTGCAGAACCGCCCTATAAAGCAATCGCACAGAGATTAATAGGATGGTTTGGCAATCGTCCGGGTGAAGAGGGAGGTGTTTCAGACCATGGACAAGAGAGAACTTCTTAAAATTTTCAGTCAGCTAAACGATACAACTGAATATGAGGAAGAAGATATCCGCAGTTTTCTGCAAGTAAAGCAGTATAGGGAACTGCAAGATCCATCCAAAATCATAGTTGTCGGTGGACGTGGTGCGGGTAAAACTCGCGTTTTCAAGACGCTAGTCGGTGAAAATGGATTTCGTCATGTGATTGGTGACAACACCCCCTTCAACAGACCGAATTATCAGAATACTAAAATCCTAATTGGTTATTCTGTTGATACACCAACGTTACCTAGTCCTACTGTTCTGGATGGTCTTGGAACCGATGCAGAGATTTCGGCGTTCTGGGTAGGGGCAACCGTCCTAGAAATTCTAGCCTACTTCAAAGAGGATGAAACCATCCAGACTGCTGCCAAAATCCATTTTGATTCCGATGTGTATATTTTGATTCAGCAAGATGATATTCTAAAGTTTCCTCGCAAGTGGCTTCCGATTTATTTAAGTAATCCAGAGCCATGGGAAAGTTTTCTGGATGAAGTGGACAAAATTCTGCTAGACAGAGATAACTGGATTTTTATTGCATATGATCAGATTGATCGTATTAGCACAAATCTCAAAATATTATATGTTTATATCCAATCACTTGTTAGTTACTGGTTTTCCGTATCCAATCGCCGCCGTAGACTTAAATGTAAAATTTTTATCCGAACCGATTTACTAAATTCCGAGAGTATTCATTTTCCAGATGCTTCAAAAGTTTCTAGTCGGCGAATTGATCTGAGTTGGGATACTCTTACCCTTTACCGCTTACTAATTCGTAGACTCGCTAATACGCAGGATGAAGCAGCACCTCAAATGCTTGAATATATGGATAAAATTCCGGGACTTTTGGAAAAGCGAACGAACACCGGATATTTCCCGGTTGAAGACAAAGATATAGTTCGAAAATTCATTCAACAATTAATCGGTCCCTATATGGGAACCTCTCCCAAAAAAGGCGACAGTTATCTATGGGTTCCTAACCACTTACAAGATGCGAATGGCGACCTTTCCCCGCGTTCCTTCTTAAAATGTTATTCTTGCGCCGCGCAAACAATGTTAAGTCCAATCGGTGAAAAAATGCTATTACAGCTTTCTGATACAGCACTTTTAAATCCTTCTGCAATTCAAGGTGCCGTGCAGGAAGTGTCTGCATATCGAGTAACAGAACTTGGAGAGGACTTTCCTTGGATTGCTCGTCTAAAGAATGTTTTATCCGGTGGAACGCTGTTAATGCCAGAAGATGAATTTAAGGAACGTCTAGCAATTTTTTTGAAAAATGCTCCCAAAGATTTGCCTGTGGAAAGTGTGGATAACCTGTTAAATCTTTTGCTTTCCTTGGGCATTATTACGCAAAGTACAGACAAACGTATTAATATGCCCGAAATTTACCTTCATGGCTTTGGTCTAAAGCGTAAAGGCGGATTGCGCCGCACCTGACTCGTCAATTGACTATCAGCCACAGGATTATCGACATTTATCTTTTAAATGCATCAAAAGCCAAACCTCGCCGTACATTCCTGTACAGGTCGAGGTTTGGCTTTTCTCTTATCATCCTTCACCAGCGCGAGCGATGGTTGATTATTTTATCAGCTTAATCCAGAGAGTGACCGCATTACAAGGTCGATGTCCTGATTTTCCAGTTCCTGAATGATGTGCAGGTAGGTTTTCTGCGTGGTTGTCATGCTGGAATGCCCCAGCCGCCTTGCCACGCTTGCGATGGACACCCCTGCAAACAAAAGCACCGAAGCGTGGGTGTGCCGCAGACCATGTACCGAGATGACCGGGATCTTAGCTCGGTTGCAGTGCCGTTCCAGAACATCGTTGACGGTGGAATTGTAGGCGTGTTCCTTGAACACGAAAATCGGCTTATCTTCAGGAACTTCCTTTACCAGTGCGGCGAACTGGATCACCGTCTGCCAGTCAATCTGAATTTTACGGACGGACGATTTATTTTTTGTCGGCAGAAATCCGCCGTTACCCTTATAATCCCACGTTTTATTGATGGAAAGCATCTGGTGCGAAAAGTCAAAATCCGCAGGAGTGATCGCCAAAGCTTCGGAAAAGCGGATGCCGGTTTTGGCAATTAGCAAAATCATCCAGTCCCAGTTGAGTTTTCCTTGTAGATCCAAGTCGCTCAACAAAAGATGCAGTTCAAACTGGTTCAGATATTTCACCTTTTTAGGCACCGGGGGCTTGCCTTTGATGATCGCTTTTCGGGTCGGGTCTTTCACAATCAGTCCATCATCCACGGCATCCATGATAGCCCCTTTCAGCTGATGGTGGAAGTCCATCGTGGTCTGCCGCTCATGGCCTACGGCATAATCGTTCAAAAGCTGCTGATACGTCACTCTGGAGACCTCGCACAACTTCAAATCAGGTGCCAGCCTTTTCACCCAAGAAAGGGTCATTTTATACTTATCCAATGTAACCGGGCGAACTGCGCCCTCTTTGTATACGGCAACCCACTGCTCATAATAATCGCAGAACAGGTTGTTTTCATTCATTTCGTTTAACACGTTTTACCTCCAAAATCGGTTTTACATGCTCACGCTGATGAAGGGTGATAAGGGTATCCAGATGCTCAAAGTATGCGCCAATGGCAGCTTGTTCATCTACTGAATGCGGCATCGCAAATTTTGTTTTTGAAACAAGTTTCCAATCCGCTCTTGGCATCTTTGTTCCAGTCGATTGATTAGCAACCTCGTCAAATTGCTGGCTCTGTACCAATCGATATAGAAAACTGCTATCTGTGTTTTGAGGTTGCAAAACCCAAAAATCTCCTACGGCAAGGCCATTAAATGACGCTAAAAGCCAATTTTGTAGATACGGACGAAGTTTTCCGTAAAGAACATCTCCCTTATGAAATACAATGCCCACTTTTTCGCTTTCTTTTAATTTTATATCTTTATTAAGTCGGCCAGCACCTGAAATAATGTCCTCGTATTCAACACGCGGAAGTCCTTTTTTATCACTCATAACAGAGGAACGTACCGCTATTTCTTCAAACTTACGCTGTTCCCAAGTAGGTGTGTTTTGGGATTTTAGCGCGAAAAAAGAGCCGAGGACGCGCCTCGGCTCTTGGTCAGCAGGGTGATTTTGCACCCATTTTATGATTCTTTTGGCATTATCAAATCAAATCCGCCACTTACGATGAACTCGCGCAAGAGTTTATCATACTTGACAGGCGCCTTGGGCGGAATAAGCTTTGTACCCTCGATTGCTTCAAAATATGCCTTTGCTTTTGCCTTATCTACGGTGGCTTTCAGGTCATCAAAACGGCCAAACTCGTTAATGTTGGCTTCGGTGATGTTTGCACGCATGAATGCCCGCAGCTTCTTTTCGTCCAAGCCGAAAACTTCAGCTACTTTGTGGATCTGGTCGTTCTGCTTTTGGGCGATGTACTCGGCAATGTACTCCCGCAAGGTCTTTCCCGGCTGCGGAACCACTGCGCCGCTTTGAATGTCGTGCAGGAAAATATTCGCATATTTCTGTTCTTCCTGCGAGAGGGTGGCAAAGGTCTTGTGCAGTTCCGTTTCGGCCTGATGGATGGCTTCTGCTTCTGTACCCTCCTGATAGAATAGTTTCAGGTACTTTTCAAACCTGGAGTTCATGTAGTCCGTGTCGATATCCGCTGTATCAATGCTGGTCAGATAGCCGTTTACAGCGTAGGGTACTTCCTCATCATCCTCTCCGTCTTCACCCGGCTTTTCGGTGAACAGTTCTTTATAGCGGAGTGCCAGAACCTTGAACGTTCTCTCGTTGAAATCCGCATGAAGTTCTGTCTTTTTCTGCGTATCTTCGTCCACCACGATCACAGGCTTGTCCCACTCAAAACCCTGAACCTTGGCCGCCTCCAGATTTTCATTGAAAGACTGAAACAGGTCGGCAAACTTTTTTCGCTCCGGCGTTTCAGCCGGGATCTGCGAAAATTCTTCGATTCCTGCCGATGCAAACAGGTCTTTGATCTCGGCATACAGTGCGTTCAGCTTTTTGACGTTTTTGTCCAGCTTATCCACAAACAGGCCGAACGGTTTATCACCGGAGTATTCTTTCACCGCATCGGCGATATTTTTCTCCATCGTATGCGGACGGCGATAATACCGGATGATACCAAACGGCTTATCCGGCCCAAACAGGCGGTTGGTGCGGGAAAATGCCTGAATCAGCCCTTCGTATTGCAGCATCTTATCCAGATACAGCGTGTTGATCCACTTGGAATCAAATCCCGTCAGCATCTGATCCACCACGATCAGCAGGTCGATTTGTTTTTCCGGGGCGCGCTCCACCCGCTGATACGGCGATTTGTGCGCAAGACGAGCCGTAATGTCCTTTTTCATTTTGGCAAAGGTGGGGATGCTGAACTCCTGCCCATACCGGGCATTGTAATCTTCGATGATCTCCTTCAGTCCCTCTTCTTTGGCGATCCCGGTGCCATTGTTATCAATGTTCGGGTCAAATAGTGCGGTGACTTTCAGCCATGGTGCAGCTTCTCTGAACCTCTTGTAATATTGGATGGCTTCCGGGATGCTGGAGGTTGCAAAAATGGCATGAAATTTGCTGTTGCGGCTCTGGGTCTGCCAGTTCTCGCAAATGTCCTCCACCACGGCTTTCTGGTGTTCTTCGCCCTCATACTGGGTGTTGGGAATATAATCCTCGATGCCCTTTATCTCCTCACCGAGCGCATCTTTTCCGCCTGCCATCGGCAGATTCAGATACTTATAAAACACCTTGCTCTTCTGCAGGTCTGCCAAAGCCTCGCCCACAGAAGTGGCCTTAGCTTTTTCCAGCGCGACCGCTTTCCGCAAGTCGCTGTCCTTGAAGGTCAGCACCTTGTATGGGTCAAAGCCCAGCACGTTGTGATCCCGGATGCCGTCCGCAATGCTGTACCGATGCAGCTCATTGCCGAAAACGGTAGCGGTGGTGCTCATTTTCTTCTGGTTCTCGCCTTGGATCGGTGTTCCGGTGAACCCGAAGAAAATCGCCTTGGGGAAGGTATGCTTGATGGTCAGCATCATATCGCCAAAGGTAGAGCGGTGGCACTCGTCCACGATAAAAACCAGCCGATTTGCGTTAATCAGCGCAATGTCGTTGGGGTTCAGCTTGTTTTGTGCGTCATCCCTGATGTTGCTCATCTTCTGGATGGAAGTTACGATGAGCGTATCGGACGGCGAAGTGCTTTTCAGCTTGTCCACAAGAACATCCGTGTTTTCGGTGGCCTGTACCTCCTCATTTTCTCCGGCGAAATTGCGGTACTCCTTCAGGCTCTGCGTTCCAAGTTCGATCCGGTCCATCAGGAACACCACTTTATCCGCATCTTTGGACGATGCAATCAGCTGCGCCGACTTGAACGACGTCATGGTCTTGCCGGAACCTGTGGTGTGCCAGATGTAGCCGCCGCGCTGCTGGTCATTCTCCCATTTCGCCTTGGAAACGGCATCCGAAATTTTGCTGGCAGCGTAGTACTGATAACTGCGCATCACCTTCAAAATGCCATCGGAACCATCGGCCACAGTATAAAAGCCTACCAACATATGCGCCATCGGGATGGACAGGAGTGCCGTTGTCACGTCCTTCCAGTCGTTCATCGGCTCGTTGTAGAAGTCCGCCCAATGGAAATAGTAGCTGGGGTTGAATTGTCCTTCCGGGCCGGGATTGGCAAAATAGACCGTTTCTTCCGGGTTCATGGCCACAAAGATCTGAACCAGAGAAAACAGCCCGGCAAAAATGCCCTCTGCCGCGTATTTTTCAATCTGGTTGCAGGCCTGTTTGATGGAGACACCGCTCTTTTTCAATTCCATGTGAATGACCGGCATACCATTGATGAGTAGCATCAAATCGCCGCGGCGGTCATTCAAAATCTTGGACTTGGTGGAAAACTTTGGCTGCTCTGCGATCTGGTAGCGGCTGAGTCCGGCTGCAATTTCCAGTCGGTCATAGATTTTCAGGGACACTTCTTTGCCGAAATTCAGCTTATCGTCAGGATTGTCACGCTTGATAAGCACACTTTTGCCGTTGATAAATTTATTCAGCTTCATCGGCGTTTTCGCGTTCATGACCTGTTCCATGATCTGCTGCATCTCGCCATCCGTCAGCGGATAATCGTTCAGTCGGTCAATGCCGCGGTTGTTTTCAAAAAGGATGTTCGCCCAGTTCTGGATCAGCTGCTGTTCGGTGTAATTCTTCAGCACACCATCTTTCCAGCCGCGTTCTATCAGGAGCTTTACCACCGCCTCTTCAAAATCGGCTTCTTTTGTAAACGCCATAACGAGCTCCTTTCGACTTTGCAAAAAGCACCTCTCTGCGAAGGCTTTTCTAATTTGTACAAGCTTTTCCAGCTTACGCTGATGAAGGGTGATAAGGGTATCAATTTTTCCAAAAAGCAAATGAATCTTTTCTTGTTCTCTTTTTGTCGGGAATTTAGCTGACACACTTTGAATATCGGAGTTGTGAAGATGAACAACAGATTTTCCCTGTGCAAGAGACGATAAATACTTGTGTGTTGCTCCACTCGAAATAGTTAGTGCGAGAAAGGCAGAATCATATTCAGCTGTCGGCGATACTATATTTAGGTCGCCGCCCAGTAGAATGCCGGGTTTAACCACAACAGATGCGATCGAAATATCTTCCGCCGTTTCACCAGAAGCAGGCACAATGACTTCTCCACCCTTGCTATATACGCTTCCAGCTTTTTCTTTAACAAAGGTATCTACATCAAAAATACAGGTTTCATATTTTGTGTAAAGGCGACCATACAGGATTATCGGAGTGCCTTCTTCGCATAAATCGTTTTTGGAGTAGCCTACACCTTTAGAAAAAACTGCAATTTCACCCAGCTTACGCTGTTCCCAAGGGTCAGTGAAGCCCTTGAACCGGAGGGCAGGTTTTTTCTCGTTATCCTGCATAATCATTCACCTCCCAGCAACTTTTTGAGTTCTGCAATGCCCTTCATGTCAAATTCATTTCCCTGCAGATCGTCCAGCAGCCCCAGCAATTCGTGCTCGGTATCGGCAATCTGGCTCTCTACGTCCTCAAAGGTGGTTTCATATTTCTTGCAGACGGCATCCAACTGCTTCACAAAATCGTCCAGAATGGCATCCGGCAGGCTGTTCAGATTTTCCATCAGGGGCAGGATCCATTTGCGATGCAGCAGGTCACGCACTTCTTCATCGGTCAGGTGCTCGATCACGCTCTTGGTGCGCTGATGGAGTGCCGCACTGTCGTCTTTGACCTTCTTTTTCAGGGTCTTTTCCTCAGCAAACAGCGCATCCACATCCTTCAGAATACTCATGGTGGCAGGTTCTACCTCCCGCACCTTGATGGCCTTTTTGACTTCAGCGGCAACAAAGGCGTCCTTTGCGTCATTCACAAAGTTCTGCTCCTTGTCCTCCTCGCTCAGTTCGTCCAGATGGCTTTCATATTCTCCGGCGATTTCGGAGAGTCTGGTTTCCTTTGCCCGCAGCGCTGCTACTTCCTCGTGCATTTTAACGTTCTGCACCAACTCAAAGGGCAGCACATGACCCACCCAGCCGTCCTGTACCTCGGCATCCTTTTTCAGCACCATGTTGGGGTCTACCTGCTTGGTTGCGGCAAAACCCTCGGTCTGGATGATTTCAAGGTCGATGGCAATTTTCTTCCAGTCATCGTCCAAAAGCTGGTATGCTGCATAGCGGTCAACCAACGGAATTCCTGCCAGCCGTGCAAAGATTTCCCGGCTCAGGCGTTCTTCCTCGCCGGCAGCATTCAGCTGCGTCATGCCGTCGATGAGTGCGGACTTCAAATAGGCATCAAAGTCACCGAAAGCATTCTGGAAGGCGGTCTTGAACGCCACCACATCCGGGTGGTTCAGAACAGCGTTCTTCAAATTGGCCACATTCAGACGGCAATAGGCTTCGTTGTCCGGGCTGAACAGAGCCGCTTTCAGGTGCGGGAATGCTGTCCAGTAGGCAGACAGGTCTTGCAGTTCAGCTTCGGGAATGCCGCCAAACATGGAAGCGTAGATATCCCAGCTCTCAGCCTTTTCCGAGGAATCCACATACCGGGGGATGTTCAGGTTGTAATCATTCTGGATAATCTCTGCGCGGGATACTCTGCGTGCGAACTTTTCGATTTTCTCCGGGCGTTCCTTGTAAGTATCCACAATGCGTTTGATGTCGCAGGCACGCAGCTTATTGTTTTTGCCGTCCTTCTCAAAGCCCTTAGATGCATCAATAATCAGAACGTCCGAATCCTTTTTATTCTTCCGCAGCACCATGATGATGGTGGGAATGCCTGTGCCGAAGAAAATATTGGCGGGCAGACCGATGATTGCATCAATGTTGTTGTGGTCAATCAGATTTTTGCGAATTGTACCTTCTTCACCGCCACGGAATAGAACACCGTGGGGCAGAACGATGGTCACAATGCCGTCATTGCGGATGTGATACAGGTCGTGCAGCAAAAAGGCGTAGTCTGCCTTGCCTTTGGGGGCAAGGCCGTAATCCGAAAAGCGCGGGTTGTTCTCTTTGTCGTTCGGATTCCACGCCTGCGAATATGGGGGATTTGATACCACCGCATCCACAAACAGCGGGTCGTAGGTGTTGACCGGGTCGTTTTCTTCAAAGTACGGCCAATCTTCCTCCAGCGTATCGCCGTTGCGCGTTACAATGTTGTCGGGCAGAATGCCGCGCATGACAAGGTTCATGCGGGTCAGGTTGTAGGTGTTTTCCTTCAACTCCTGTGCGTAGTATTTGATGTTGTTGCCATTGCCCATATACCGTGCGGCACACTGACCAATGTTGATCAGCAGTGAGCCGGAACCGCTGGTGGGGTCGTAAATTTTGATCTCTTCCCGGTCTTTCAGGTGGTACGCCACGATTTCAGACATGAGCAGCGAAACTTCGTGCGGCGTGTAGAACTCGCCGGCCTTCTTGCCTGCGTTTGCTGCAAAGTTGCTGATCAGATATTCATAGATGAAGCCCAGTACATCGTAGTCCTGCTTGCCATCCATAGGAATATCTTTGATGAGGTAGATCAGGTCACGAATTGCCTTTGTCCGTGCGCCAGAGCTTTCACCCAGCTTCGATAGACCTGTTTGCAGCGTTGCAAAGACACCGTCAAACACCTTCTTGTGGTGCGGGTCAATCAAACGGCTGAATGCTTGCAGTGCTACCGTCACATCATCGGCCTTGAAGTCACTGCCTTTGCTGATCCATGTGGAAAACAGATTTTCATAGGCGATAAAATAGCCGACATTCTTCCGAACGGTATCCACCGTTTCGGCATCGCTTTCGGTCAGATCCGGCAAGTATTCGTCTGTCCAGTCATTCTCTTTCAGCCATTTGACTTCTTTGTCCGACAGAAATTTATAAAACATGAAGCCCAGAATGTAATCCTTGTACTCGTTGGCTTCAATTTTAGAGCGCATCTTGTTGGCAGATTCCCAGATTTTCGATGCGAGTTGCTGCTTGTTCATGCTATTCCTCCCAGTGGCCTGCAATAGCGCATTTTTAGATTTTTTTAATCGGACAGCCTCTCCGATTTTATGCGTGCGTTCATTGAACCAATTATACAAAAGTGCCACCCGGTTTGCAATGCGAATGAAAAGTTTCTCAATCGCATTCGCAGAACCATAACCGTGGCAAGCAGAGCCTTTGTGCACACAACAGCTAAATTCTTTCGATCATCACGATTTCGTGATGGTTGCACACTCCTGCGGAGTCCTAAAAAAGCGTTTTGCAAAAAACGCGTAGCCTGCATCCATCGGATGTAGTTCAAGGGTTTGGGATTTCCCAACAAGCATTTTGCAACGCAAAATGGTCTTTGTATATACGAAGACACTGCTTGCCACTGCTATGAACGCCTTTTGAATTGCAAAATGATTTTTCAGTTGCTATACTGGGCTTATCAAAATTTTTTCGGGAGGACGTCGCAGTGACCGCACAGACAATGCTAATCGGGAGCCGACCTTGCCGCATTTACGGTGAAGCCCATGCAGAATACCTACTGCTCCAAATGACCGGCGAACACGAGCTGCAAAGCATGGACAGCGAGGTTGCCACTATTGCACAGAGTGCGCACCACTTTCTGTTTGCGGCCATCCCGGTGGAAAGCTGGAACGATGCACTTTCTCCGTGGAAGTCTCCTGCCGTGTGGGGAAAGCAGGGTTTCGGCGGCAATGCTGCGGACACCCTGCGCTTTCTGACGGAGCAGGTCATTCCGTCACTGAAACAGCAGTATCCTCTCCCGAAAAACGTCAAAATCATTCTGGGCGGCTATTCGCTGGCGGGATTGTTTGCGCTGTGGGCATCCACCCAGACTGATCTGTTCTACGGTATCGCCGCCGCTTCTCCCTCTGTGTGGTTTCCGGGCTGGATGGAATTTGAACAGCAGCACCCGATACAGGCACAGCACATTTATCTGAGCCTTGGCAACAAGGAAGAGCATACGAAAAACGCTGTCATGGCTGCGGTAGGTGATAACATCCGCACCCTACACAGCCGACTTATAGAGCGTGGCGCAGACTGCACCCTTGAATGGAACAGCGGCGGGCATTTCAAGGATGCCGACCTGCGCACGGCAAGGGCGTTTCGATGGGTGATAAAGGAACAAACATGATGATTCGCATTTGCGAAGCAACGAACACTACACTGTGGCGTTTAAGCAGCAGAACTATCTTGCGTTAGAAAATTGTGAGGTTGGATTCTGAAAGCCATCATATAATGACGCAAAAAACTCCTCCGTGCCAAAAAAGCAATCGAAGGAGTAGTAACCGAAATAATTCTATTAAACAGCTTATGGTCGATATTATTCTTTACAATAAAAGAATGACTGAGGAGGATTTTTAACATTAAATTCGTTCAGCTTTTTAGGTCTATCATACTGTACAATATGTTCTAACTTATAAGCAATTGCTCGTTCGCAGTAGTCAAAATATTTGATGTACTCTATCTCTGATATGCCTGCATCTCTCGACACAACACCCCACAATGATTCCGGGGAATCTTGAAGGATACCAGTTACAATGCACTCGCCCATTACAGCACAAATTGGTGACGTCACATATATATACATCTTTTCAATGGATTGCTTGCAACGAATCCTTCGAAATTCATATTTTTTTGTTCCGTCAAATATTCTCTTGGCATATTGAGGTTTAATAGAAAACAAAACATTCATTGTTCACGCACAGTTTTTTAACCCACATGCCTCATTTAGCAAGCCGTTGAAAGAGTACTCCGTAATACCGTCTTTGTAGTAGCCAGTGTATTCTTTCAACAAATGGAAACCATTTTTTCTCAGTAACGGCCAAAATTCCTCAATGTGGTACGAAGACACCGTGATAATCGGGGTTGCGCACTCAAGCTCTTTAAATGCAATTTTCAACAATCGCGTCGCAATTCCTTGATTACGATAGCCTTCTGCCACTCTCAATGTGCAAATTTTCTTTTCTTCTGCATTTTTTAGAATTAAAACGGCAACAATTTTCTTCTTTTCTACGACCGAATAAATCAACCGTGTTCCTGTACTTAGTTCCGAAACGACTTTTGTGTAGTACCATTCCTTAAAATTGCCGTATTCCTTGCTCAATCCACTTAAGAACTCATATACTGCTGTGATAGATTGTCTATCAGCCGCCTCTATACGAACCCATTTCATAAAATCTCCTCCATTGTTAGTTAATTATTTTACCACTTGTCGAGTGAAATGTCAAGGCTTTTCTTTTCTCTTAGGCCAAATCAATATTCTCCAACATACAAACGCTATAGCTAAAAGCACCAACACTTGTATAGCTATAAATACACCTGCTTTTTCTTTGAACGGCAACAATGTTAGGCACAGATTAAATGCAAAATTGCTTTCAATATTTAGAAATATTAATAAGAAAAGATACGGTCCAATTGTTTTCGCATTACACTTTCCTGCTTTTAATCTCGTAAAGAATTCCCATGAGCCAATGTCAGTTTCCATTGCTTTGACTTTTTGACTACTATGATATGCAATTATATCCTCTGTTGATCTCTTCGTAGTATTATCAAGATTTACATAGTCATTCCAGATATCTTTTTCCAGTGCTCTTGATGAATTGAATCGACTATTTGTATCAACATCCACATCGACCTTTGTCATCAGCAAAAAATGCAAACCGTTTATCGGAGCAAGCGACCAATTGTCCTGTGCTGTCAGTTCTTGCACTAATGAACGATCCATACTCCGTGTATTATTAAATCTTATATCAACCATATACGTGGAATTAACAAGCGTTTCAAAATAACGATTAGGTGCTTGATATTCTCTAACGCATTCTTTTAACGAAGGCGTTCTTACTCTGAATCTTAAATAGTATTGATCACAGGCATCCTTAGTGGCATTTCCTTTTATGAAATGAGGATCAAACTCTAAAAAAGTCCCTTTGTTGTTTTTATATGAAGTTATCACAACGTCCTTTTCACTTGAAAAATCTAACTTATATAAAATAAATTCCGTCTCTTTTGAGTTTCTTCCTTTAATGACTTCTGCTTTTTTTGAATTAGACGCAAGATCATCAATCGATGTATATGGTTCGTTAAAAACCGCCCCCAGCAAGTTTGCATCCTTTGATAAACATTCACATAAATCTTCAAGTTCTTCATATTTAAGGCAAAAAGGGATATAAAGTCTTACTTTTGATGCGTCTGACAAGTTTGATATCATCAATCCTATATCTAGAATCGGATTTTCTTCATTCCAGCCACACTGGGTCCATAGGTTAATATTCACTTTCACAGAAAATCTACTTTCTTCCGCCACTTTCTCTGTAGGAACATACGCTAAAGCAAAGCTATCCAAAATGTCACCTTCCATTATTTTAGCTTATCTGCGAAGTTTTTATCCTCTTCGCTTTCATTATATCATTTTCCCACATCAATAGCAATGATTTCCACCTAGCTGTTTACGCAATGCTACCATTCCCGGTCTTTTCACTTTTAGTACGATGAGATTGATATCTCCTTCGTGCCGACAAGCACCCCAAGGGGAGCCCAAAGCGGACGAAGGAGCAGGATGTCAGGTTTGCGGACACGCTTGAGAAGATTCTGAGCAAAAATTATTGATACATACTTTTGGAAGGCTGGAGAAATCCAGTCTTCTTTTTTCATGAGAAAATTGTAACATTTTTTGCAATTTGGTTGCGTTTTGAGGGGGAGTGAATCGGCCCCATCGTTCTTTCAGCTCGTTTTCTTGCATCTGCTTTCCCGAATCTGCTATACTGAAGTCACTTTTTTAATCGGAGGCTTTCATGACAACCCTTCTTCTCCTGCGCCATTCCATCCCGGAGCGCGGCGGTTCCAACCCCGACCCCGGCCTTTCTGCCGAAGGTCTTCAGCGGGCCGCCGCAGTCTTTCAAAATGACGCTTTCCGCACGGTCTCGCTCGTCTGGTCGTCCCCTTCGCTGCGTGCGCTCCAGACCGCACAGCTGCTGGGGCTTCCCGTCCGGCAGGACACCCGCCTTGCCGAGCGCCGCACCGGCGACACGACTGGGCAGGACGCTTCGTTCTGGAAACGCCAATACGAAGACCCGGACTTCAAAAATCCGGACGGCGAGTCCTTCCGTGAGGTCAGCGCCCGGATGGCAGACTGCATCCACGAACTGCTGGATTCGCTCCCGGAGGGGCAGAACGCCCTTGTCGTCTCCCACGCCGCCGCTATTTGCAGCTACTTGCAGCGCTTTTGCACCGTTGAGGTGACCGACGCCGCACAGAAGCTCCGCCGGATTACATTTCAGGGCGAAGTTCTGTTGGATGGGCACTTTTGGGAGGCTGATGGATTTGTGCTGCACATCGAAAATCGCCGCCCTGTTCTCATCCGCACCATCTAGCCGCAAAAAAGGCACCAGCCTGAGCTGATGCCTTTTGTTGGCGGAGATGGTGGGATTCGAACCCACGTGCCCGGTTAAGGACAAAACGATTTCGAGTCTTTAAAATTGTTGGATGAAGCTGGTCCCTCGCGGCTGTCATTGGCAGCTGAGGGCATTCTTGTAACCTCCAAAAAGGCACGTCACACCGCAATTTGCAGGCAAAAATCAGCCGCTTTTTGCGAAATGACGTTAGAAAAAGCCTTTTTCACACGGGGCGTCAACGGCTGCATTTCAGGTGTAGTTGTGTTAGATGTCCGTTAGAAATATGCAGTGCTGCCGTTGCTGTGCCAGCTCACAGCAGGCTTCCCTGTCTGAACGCAGCGTTTCCCGAAAGCCGGGAAATGCTGCGTTTTCTCTTGCCCGCATTGGGCTGAAAGGGAAGCCGCCATGTCAACATTCCGCGTCAATAAAAATGTCAACTACACCGTTATGAGCAACCACCACCTGCAGGATAAGAGGCTTTCTCTGAAGGCCAAGGGACTGCTGTCCTATATGCTCTCCCTGCCGGACGATTGGGATTACAGCCTGAAGGGACTGACCGTTGGTTGCAAAGATGGTCTGGACAGTGTACGCACCGCTGTTCTGGAACTGGAAGAACGCGGCTATGTCCGCCGTCAGAAAGTCCGCAATGCCAAAGGGCAGATCATCGACTACGATTATCAGGTTTATGAATCGCCTGTTGAGGACGATCCTGCCGTTCCCGGCAAGGAAGGCGGGCCATCGAACCCGTCCGCAACCAAAAGCCCGAAAAGCCGCATGAAACCTTGTTCTTCACCATTTTTGGATTTTCCAAATTTGGCTGAGCCCAATTTGGAAAAGGCAACGCAACAAAATACTAATAAACAAAATACTAAAAGACAAAGTACTAAAAGACAAAGTACTAATCTATCAGGGCAGACAGACGAATCCGCAGATTTTGACCAGATGGAAGCACAGGTGCGGGAGGAGTTCCGGGAACGGCTGGAGATCGACACCCTTGCCCAGCGGTACGACCCCGACAAGCTGGAGGAACTGCTGGACAACATTGTGGAGATGTACTGCTGTCCTCGGCAGACCCAGTATGTCGGCAAGCAGCCGCAGACCACCAAAGCCATCCGGCTGCGGCTGGACAAGCTGACCAGCCAACACATTGAGTACATCTTCGATGTGATGTCCAACACCACCCAGCCCATCAAGAACATCATGGCCTATCTGCGCACCACCATCCTGAACGCCCCCACCACGATGGAGCACTACTATCAGGCGCAGGGTAACTGGCTGACCGCGCAGAGCCGGAAGGAGTGAACACCGTTTTCCACAAAGACCGCAAAACACGTTGAAAGTACAAAGGAGAATTTCCATGAAGAACACGAACGCCGTCCGCACCGAGATCCATTACGCACAGGTTGGGGAGTATCAGCTGCCCCTGCTCACCCTGCCGCAGACCGATGATTCCGAACCGCTGGGCAAATATGGCCGGATGCGGCTGGTCTATCTCAAAAATCAGCACCCCGTGCTGTACAACCAGATGCTGCTGAACGGCACGCTCTGGCCGCATTTGCAGGATGTCCAGAAAACGGCCTGCGCGTGGCTGGAACGCACGATGAACACTCTGTTAGACAAGTACCCCGCGCCGGACAAAGAGCGCGCACAGCTTCTCTGGGTGGCGCACATGAACGGGCTGAAAGCGCAGGCGGAGGAGGTGGTGGTGAGGGAAGTCGTGTATGCAGAATGAAACCTCAATTCATCTTGTCTATCCATCCAAACATGATATAATGGAACAAAGGAGCGTGATACCATGAGCCCAATCGAAGTCCCTGCAAAAATCCAGTTGGTCGAAAAACGTGAAACACGCACAAGCCGTGGAATGCTCTCAAAGGGCTGGTATCGCGTGGATGACCAGCTTGTTATGGTCAAAGGCAACTCCATCACAGAGGCCGGAACGGCTGGATATGAGCCATATTCTGAGGTGATGGCATCGCTGATTGCGCAGGTTCTGGGTCTGCCTCATGTGGAATACGCCCTGATGCCTGCCAAACTCTTTCCCGACATTCAGACCTATTCCTGCGATGTGGTCAGCGTCTGCCCCAAGTTCACAACCGACGATGATCAGCTGTATCATTTTGCAGACTTGGCTGATGCCCATTTACTTGCCAGCGGTCGAGCCGCTTCACCGGAAGCATTGTTCCAGTATGCGATAGAACTATATGGTAAGAAGTGGCTTTATCAAATGCTGGCATTTGACGCCTTTATCGGCAACGAAGACCGCCACGAAAACAATTTTGATGTGATCGTCCGGGATGGAAAAAATTATGCTCCGCCTATTTACGACAATGGCGGTAGTCTGCTTGCGTGGGCAACGGATGAAGAATTGACTGACACGAAGCTCCGTTATCAGTTCGATAAATCGAAGCCATTCCGCAGCCATCACGCCCAGCAGATCAAACTGGTCGACGAGCCTGTGCTGCCTGTGCGTGATCTGGATACACTGTATACAGAAATCATTCAGGCTATTTCGCCTATTCTTGCATTGTTGAGCGAAAAAAGAGCATCTGCGATCCGTCAATACCTGAAATACCGTCTGCACTACCTGAAAGCCGCCATGGGGTGATAAAATGGCCTATCTGAAATTGATGATGGATGAAAAAGAAATCGCACACCTAAGCGAAGATGGGCAGTCTCTTTGCGCAAATGAGGGTGTGCCGCAGTATTATCTGCCCCTGAACCTTTTCATCGGTGACAAACGCAAAGTCCCATTGGTCGATGTGGTCGTTTGGGCAAAGAAGCGTATCTTCCCGAAAAATCGGATGGATTGCAAAGAGATTTTGAAATTGATGGGACTGCCGGACTACAATGCGTGGGAAATTGTTAAGCGTACCAATGCCTGCCTGATGGAAGACCCATATTGGCTGCGATTCAGCGAAGCTGAGACTTTTGAGGATACCACCCGCGGCAGGGCAAGAAGGATCATGGCCGAATATCAGAAGTCAGCTGATACCAACTAGTATCAATACCAGGGCCAAATCCACCGGTCCCTCACCTTAAGGCGGCATTGCTGCCGTATATACTTGTTCTTCTCGAATGTCCAACTTTTTTAGAGCAGAATCCCTTAATCGCCTTGCTTTTCCCTTAAAATACGGCTAATTTTAAGGGAAAAGCGCATAGAGTAAGGTCTGAATCAGCTTTACTTGCTTGACTTTTTTGTTGGTTGTCAGTACATTGATACTAATTGGTATCAATATATATCAGTTGCGAGGTGATTGGAATGGATGGAGCCAAATTTGCAAAAATGCTTTCGGACAAGCATCTGTTTGAGCTGGATCGGATGGAATATAAATATTCTGTCTCTAGCGTCCAGGAGTTTACAGAACTGCTTCGGCAGAACTTCGCTCAGCCTTTGCCTTTAGCCGCTTTTTCCAGCGACGAGTTGTTCTATCTGCCCAATCTGGCTCAAATCTCCACCAACGGCATGAAGCAGCTTCTTTCTGCCCCTGCAAGCAATCAGACCTTTGGCTTGCAGGCTATGACCGAGGAGATTCATGCAACCTTTCAAATCGAAAGCATCCATTCTTCACGCAACAGCATCCGGCATATCCTGAATGGCTATGCCCCGCGCAATGAGGAAGAATCCCGTATTTATGGCATGAAGCGTGGTTTGGACTTCATTGCCGACCGCCAGAATACGATCACCGAGGAAAATCTGCACCAGCTTTACCAGATCAGCACCGGCGACTACCTGCCGGACGAAGACCGTCTGTTGCCTGACCATTTCTACCGGCACGATGTTGTCTATGTTGTGGGCGGTGAAGAGAGCCGGGAGGGACTTCCGGCGCAACAGCTCCCGGATGCTATGAAACGACTGGTTGATTTCGCCAACGCCAAGGATGGCATCAACGAGCTGCACAAAGCGGCGATTCTGCACTTTGCCTTTGCATACTATCACCCCTATTTTGATGGCAATGGCCGCACCGCACGGCTGCTCCACCTTTGGTATCTTGTCCAGCAGGGTTATCCTGCGGCACTGTTTACGCCGTTTTCCCGGTATATTGCTGAGAGCAAGGCAGCTTACTACAAGGCCTATGACCGTGTCGAAAAGAATGCTCTCATCTCCGGCTACACGGACGTGACACCGTTCCTGTCCTACTTCTGCAACGAAGTCTATAACCGTCTGCAAGTGGATGCGGCACCGCCGCAGGCTGATCTTCAGGTATACCAGACCGCTCTTGCAGAAGGAAAGATCACCGAGAAAGAACGCTTGCTCTGGGAGTATGTTCTGTCTGCCTACGGAACAGAGGAGTTCACTACCAAGCAGCTGGAGAAGGACTTCCGCAATGCCGCCTATGCCACGATCCGGACGTTCGTAATGAAGTTCCACGAGATGGAGCTTTTGGTAGCAAGAAAAACTGGGAATCGGGTGTTTTATAAAGTCAAGTAAGAAAAAGCCAAGTTTTTACGCGTCAGTAGCATGTCAAATTCTTGGCTTTTGTCTTATCATCGCTATTTTCAAGAGCTTGTTGTCAGCCGAGGTTCAAACTTCTCAAACTAAATCTCAAACTAAATCTCAAACTTCTCAAACTAAACTCCATACAGCATACCGCCTGCTTCCAGTAGGTTTTACCAGACCTTCTTTTTTCATTTTTTGGAGGATATTAGATAACTTTCTGGATTTTTGTTCTGTGCTCAAATGTCCTGGCAATGCACCCACATCCAAAACTTCCAATAATTCGTGCTGTGTGGTGGGGGCATTTTTCAAAGCCTCCAAGATTAATTGTCTACAGATATTTTCATCCAACCCTTTGTTATGAACATATTCCGCCTTTTTCCCAACCATACTTGCAACTTTAAAGGACACATATATATTGGGATATCTTCCCTCAACAAGTCCTCTCTTTTTTAATCGTACGGCTTGTTCTTTTGTGATTTGAACGTGCTTTTGAATT
>OQWI01000269.1_pt1 | contig 24288 bp, 20 predicted proteins | sample 1691551 | NCBI WGS metagenome assembly OQWI01 (sample SAMN03418259, study PRJEB22391) | human gut metagenome | biome: human-gut; feature: organic feature; material: feces | host: Homo sapiens | place: Tanzania | collected 2013-01
ATGTTTTGTTCATGGCGCAATGTGCATCGCATATGCCGGCCGCTGCTTGATGAGTGCGTATTTAAATGGACGTAGTGCGCAGGAAGGATTTTGTAGCCATACTTGCCGCTGGGATTATGATGTTCTTGCAAGCCTTGGAGAAAATGCCAAGCAAATTTCAGAAAGTGGAAATCTTGTTTTGCGTGAACATAAACGCCCTGATGAATTTTTTCCAGTTTATGAAGGAGAAAATTTTACAGCCGTGTTGTCGTCAAAAGATTTGTGCATGATAGATCATCTTGCGGATTTAAAGAATGCCGGCGTGGATTCGCTTAAAATTGAAGGACGAATGAAAAGTGTCTATTACGTTGCCTTGATTACGCGGGCTTACAGAAAGGCGATTGATGCGCTTGAAGGAAAAATTCCGCAGGAGGAAGCAACGCCTTTTGTTGAAGAACTTTATAAAGTAAGCCATCGTCCGTTTGCCACAGGATTTTATTATAATAAATCTGATGCGGATGTTGCGGTAAGCGGCGCAAGCGACAGTCCGTTTGAACTTTCCGCGGAATTTGGAAACGAGCTTTCTTTGCAGGATGAAAACTCTATTCTTGAAAAAGCCGCGCTGAATAAAAAAATTCGTGATAAAAAATACAATTCGCTTTGCCCGGAAGCAAAAGCCGCTGCTGACAAAAGATTTGCAGAACATCCTGACTTGAATCTTCCTTTTGCCGAAAAAATCGACGGATTCAAAATGTACAATTTTGAGAGTCTTAATATGATTACAAAATCCACAGAGCTTGAAATTGTTTCTCCTGATACTGTTGCGCAGAAGATTTTGTGGGGAAAAGATTTTGTGCTTGTGAATCCTGAAAATGGAGAATTGTACAACTGGGTTTGCAACGGACATCCTTGTGTTTTCTACACAAAGCTAAAAATTCAGCAGGGAAGTTTGCTTCGCTCAAAAGATCCTGATTATGTCGAAGGAAAATTCAGGGACAGCGGAAGATAAACTTTTCTGCTTTTGACCATAGTTTTGTTATGTGATATAGTCAATCGAAGAGGATTGCCTATGTCAGAAAAAAACGATGAAGTTGTAGAAACTGATCCTGAAATTTTAATCAGCCAGTTTTCTAAAAAATTTTCTGAAAACTATACTCCAGAAGAATGGAAAAAAATTCAAAGTGCATGGGATTATTTAATTTCCAAAACTTCCGATCTTAAGAGAAAATGCGGAAAGCCTTATTACCTTCACCCGCTTAGAGTTGCGACAATTCTTGCTGAAAAAAATCTTGGTGCGGACACAATTATCGCAGGTTTCTTCCATAATATTCTTGATGTGGACAATGATTGCCTTCCTGAAATTGAAGAGAAATTTGGAAAAGACATTTCTGTAATTTGCAATGGAACTGCGAAAATAACTGGATTAAAAATAAATTCAACTTCTTTGCATCAGGCTGATAGTATACGAAAAATGCTTTTTGCAATGGTTGATGACATCCGGGTTATTCTTGTAAAACTTGCAGACCGCCTTGACCGTATGCGTAATTTGAAATTTGTTTCCGCACAAGCTCAGCGCGCAGTTGCAAAAGAAGTGATTGATATTTGGTGTCCTCTTGCAAGCCGTCTTGGTATGTCTGATGTAAAAAGTGAAATGGAAGATTTGAGTTTGAAGTATTCGAATCCGGAAGTTTTTCAGCAGATAAAATCAATTGTGGCGCAAAAAAAAGCAGAAAGAGCCGAGTACTTGAACAGCGCTGTGAAAAAAATTTATACAGCCACAGAAAAAGCCGGAATAACTGTAAACATAACGAGCCGTGCAAAGCATTTTTATTCGATTTACCAGAAGATGAGAAAACGCAACAAGGAGCCTGGAGAGCTTTATGATTTGCTTGCGCTTAGAATAATTTGCAATACGGAATCTGAATGCTACACTTTGATTGGAATTGTTCATGGTCTTTGGAAACCTATGGAAGGCAGATTCAAGGATTATATTGCAATGCCAAAGGCGAACGGCTATCAGTCTTTGCATACAACTGTGATTTGCGAAGGAAAGCCGCTTGAAATCCAAATACGCACACAAGAGATGCACAGCATTGCTGAGCATGGAGTTGCTTCCCATTGGCTTTACAAAAAGGGAACAAACCATGATATGGTGAAAGCTGAAGATTTGAGCATCATAAACCAACTGCGCGCGCTTCGGAATGAAGACTTGAGCGACGAGAAGTTTTTTGCGGAACTGAAAAGTGATCTTCTTGGCGATTCAATTTATGTCTTTACTCCAAAGGGCGATGTGAAGGAACTTCCAGCTGGTGCAAATGCGATTGATTTTGCTTATGCGATTCATTCTGGAATAGGCGAAAAAGTTGTCGGAGCAAAGGCTGATGGAAAAATAATTCCTCTTACTCAGCCTTTAAAGAATACGCAGATTATTGAAATTCTTACAAATCCTCAGGCGCATCCGACTCAAAGCCAGCTTCAAGTTGTAAAGACTTCAAAGGCGCGGCAAAAGGTTCATTCTTGGCTTGTTGAAAATGACCCGACTTTTATTGACAAGGATGCTCAGGAAAAACGTGAAGCGGAAATTGCGGCGAACACTTTGTATTCAAAAAAAATCGCTGAAGAAAATTCCGCGGAAAGAAAACGAAAAGCAGCTTTAAGAAAACAGCAGTCTCAAAATTTCACCGGAAGAATCCGCATTGAAAATGACACTAATTTTTTAGTTACGATTGCGCAATGCTGCAAACCTGTTCCTGGAGATCCGATTGTCGGTTATGTTTCTCATAGCAGAGGAATAACTGTTCACCGGGCTGACTGTTTGACTTTTCTTAGAATTCCTTCAATTCAAGAACGGTCTGTTGCTGTTGAATGGGATACTTCTACTGATAAAAAGCAAGAAAAAAAAGACAAGCTTCTTGAGCAGAACAGAGAGAAATCGCGGCAAAAGCAAATTGAAAAAAATCAGTATAAAAAGCAGCGTTAAAAACTGTGTTGCATAAATACTGTTTTTTTTCTAATATTGCGTTATGAAATTGCTTGAAGATAGAATAAAAAAAGATGGTATTGTTTTGCCAGGAAATATTTTAAAAGTAAATAGCTTCTTGAATCATCAGATTGATGTTGAATTGCTTGATAAATTGGCGGAAGATTTTAAAAAATCTTTTGACGGTGTGGATATAACAAAGGTTGTTACAATTGAAGCAAGCGGAATTGCTGTTGCCTGTTCTGTTGCCAGGGCATTTGGAAATATTCCTGTTCTTTTTGCTAAAAAGCACACGAGTGCAGCTTTGTCAGACGACGTGTACTATTCTACAGTTTGGTCGCACACAAATTCTTGCAATTACAATATCGTTATTTCCAGAGAATATCTTTCTTCTGATGATAAAATTCTTTTGGTAGATGATTTTCTTGCGAATGGAAATGCAATGAAAGGTCTAATTGAAATTGCTGAAAATGCTGGCGCAAAAGTGCAGGGGATTTGTGTTGCAATTGAAAAAGCATTTCAGTCTGGCGGAGATGCGCTTCGTGAAAAAGGCATTCAAGTTGAAAGCGGCGCAATAATTGAAAAAATGTCGTATAACGGAGATATAATTTTTAGAAGCTAAACTAAAAAACTTTTTGATTTTTTTCATCTTATAGATTTCAGAATCAGTTCGACTGTTTTTGGAATCTTTTGTTTTTCTATGCCTGAATAATTTATAACAAATGTTTTGTCTATTGGAAAACTTTTGCTGTATTCTGAAAAAATTGAAAAGTCTTTAAGTTCATAAAAAAAATCTTTTAGTGCTGAAATTTTTATTCCGTTTTTTTTAAGCCGCATTTCTAAAGTCTTTCCGCTAAACTTTGAATTTATTGAAATCAAAAAATGAAGCCCGGAATTTTCTTCATGGATTTTTACAAAGTTTTTTAGTTCTGAATTTTCTATTTTAAAAATCAGCTCATTGCGAAGATTTCTGTAATAATTTTTCATCCTGATAATGTGCTTGGAATAATGCTCTTCTTTTATAAAATCCGCAAGCGCATATTGTTCAAATGAATTTACGGTGCATGAACAGAAATTGAATTTTGAATTGAATTTTTCGGAAAGTTTTTTTGGAAGAACCATGTAGCTTATTCTAAACGAAGGCGAAAGTGTTTTTGAAAATGAATTTATGTAAATTACATTTTCATTTTTTGAAGCGCACAAAAGTGGAAGTATTGGTTTCCCAGTAAATCGGAATTCGCTGTCGTAGTCATCTTCAATTATGTAGCGGTCATTTTTTTCTTGCGCCCAAAATAAAAGTTCCATCCTCCTTTTTACAGGCATTACGATTCCTGTTGGAAAGTGATGGCTTGGAGTTACGTGAACTACAGAAGCGTTTATTTTTTTTAAGGCTTCTATGTTAAGACCGTTTTTGTCGATTGGAATATGTTCAGTTCTTGCTCCGTTCATTTCAAAAATCTGCGCAATTTTTTTGTATCCTGGATTTTCAACAGCGTATACTTTTTCATTTCCCAAAAGATAAACAACAAAACTGTAAAGCATTTCTGTTCCTGCTCCCACTACAATTTGTTCTGGAACTGCTTCTATGTTTTTAAAGCTTTTCAAATGCTTGCAAATTGCTTCTCTTAGTTCAAGTGTTCCTTGCAACGGTTGGCTTTTTAATAGATTTTCATGCGGGCTATTTAAAACTTTGCGCATTATTTTTGACCAGATTGAAAATGGAAATTTTTCCCAACCAATAGAATTTGATTTTAGATCAATGAAAATTTTTTCTTTGCTTTTTGAATTTATTTTTTTTATGCTTTTTTCTTTTTTGAAATTCTGTTTATAAGAATTTGATGAAAGGGATTTTATTTCCTTTGGAAGTTCTGTAACAAAAAATCCTTTTTTTTCAATTGAAAAAATGTAGCCTTGGCTTATTAATTCTGAATAGGCATTTTGAACTGTAATTACACTTACTCCCAAATGTGAAGAAAGCGTTCGTTTTGATGGAAGTTTTTCATTTGGAGATAAAGTTCCGTCTATGATTTTTGATTTTATGCTTTCGATTAAAAAATCGCAGAACGTCATAGTTCCTTTTTTTGAAAAATCACAAGTAAACATCTTTTTCTCTGGTTATATAAAAATTATATCAATATGATTATATTAATAATGTCAGTTTTTGTATATTGTAAAATTCAGATTTTATAAAATGAGGTGTTTTATGGACAAACGTCTGCTTACAATTCAAGATATTTCGTGCGTTGGACAGTGCTCGCTTACTGTTGCGCTTCCTGTTATTTCAGCCTGCGGAATCGAAACTGCGGTTCTTCCAAGTTCAGTCCTTTCAAATCATACTGCATTTAAATCCTGGACGTTCAATGATTTGACTGACGACATGGAAAACATTTTAAATCAGTGGAAAAAAGAAAATATTACTTTCAGCGCATTCTATACAGGATATGTTTCAGAAGCCCAAATCCCTATTATAAAAAAAATTATAAAGGAAACTTCTCGCAATGACGCGATTGTTGTTGTGGATCCTGTAATGGCTGATAATGGAAAAATGTACGCTGGCTTTGCTCCAGACTTCCCCAAAAAGATGTCTGAACTTTGCAATGGTGCTGATGTTGTTCTTCCGAATATTACAGAAGCTTCATTTCTTTTAGGAATCGAATATCAAAGCGAAAATTACGGCAAAGATTATATTGAAAATATTTGCGACGGACTTATAAATCTTGGCACAAAAAATGTTGTGCTTACCGGTGTAAGTTTTGAAAAAGAAAAACTTGGTGTTGCGGTTTGCAATGGAAAGTCAGTTGAATATTATTTTACAGAACGACTTCCTGTTCAAATGCACGGAACTGGCGATGTCTTTGCGTCGGCATTTACAGGTGCGCTTTGCAATGGAAAAGATTTGTTTGGTTCTGCAAAAATTGCCGCAAATTATGTTGTTGAATCTATAAAGGCAACTCTTGATGATAAGGATCATTGGTACGGCGTAAAATTTGAAAAGGCGATTCCATATTTAGTTAAACAGATTTTTTCTGTATAATTAAAAAATGTTTCCTCCTTTTGATGAAGCGCTGGCATTTAAATATTGCAAAGAAATAATTTCGCTTTTGGAAGAAAAGAAACTTTCTCTTGTTTATACGACGGAAAAAATAAGCGCAGAACGTTTTGCGAATGGAATTATGATTGGAGTTCTTGTTGCAAAAAATTCTGCGCAGGAAAATAAAATTTTTTTTACAGTTTCTGGAATCTCAAGAAAGATAGAAGGAAAATTCCAAGATGCGATTTTTGTTGAACCGATTGTTTCTAGCAAAAAAATTATGTCAGCTCTTCAAAAAAATGACAAGGAAATTCATCTACTTACAGAAAAATTAAAAGCTTGTCGAAAAGAAGAAGTTCAAGATTTGCAGTTTCGCCGTTCTGCTCTTACTTCTGAATCTTTGGAAAAAGTGCATGAACTTTACAGTTTTTATTGCTTTGATGGGAAAAATCGTCCGCTAAAACAAATTTGCAAAAACCGTCTTCCGCCTACAGGAACAGGTGATTGCTGTGCTCCAAAACTTTTGAATTTTGTATTTAAAAATAATTTAACTCCGCTTAGCATGTGCGAAGTTTTTTATGGAAAATCAACTGAAAACAAAATCTCAGACTGCAAATATTCTCCTTGCGATGAACGGTGCGGCTTGATTCTTCCTGAAATTCTTGGCTTGAAAATTTTGTACCGTGATAACGATTTAATTGTTGTGAACAAGCAAAGCGGACTTTTAAGCGTACCTGGCCGAGGACCTGAAAAGCAAGATTGCATTGTAAACCGTTTAAAAAAACTTTTTCCTGAATGTATTGAGCAGCCTTCCGTGCATAGGCTGGACATGGAAACTTCTGGGCTTATGATTCTTGCTTTTACAAAAGACGCTCATAGAAATTTATGCCGGCAATTTGAAGAAGGTCTTGTTCAAAAAAAATATGTCGCCTTGCTTGATGGAATTCTTGCAAAAAAAGGAATTCCGCAAAGTGGAACTATGGAACTTTATTTTAGGCTTGATATTGAAAATCGTCCGCATCAGATTTGGGATTCTGTATATGGAAAAAAAGCTATTACTGAATGGAAAATTCTTGATGTGGAAAAATATTTAAGCCCTTTGGAAAATAAAAAAAATGTTACACGAGTTTTGTTTATTCCGCATACTGGGCGAACTCATCAGCTTCGTCTTGCAAGCGCCGACTCTCATGGTTTTGGAGTTCCGATAATTGGCGATACCTTATATGGGCATTGTGAACCGGATGAACGGCTTATGCTTCATTCTTGCTATATAAAATTCACACATCCTTCTACTGGAAAAGTCATGGAATTTAACTGTGAATGTGATTTTTAATTTGCGAAAAAAAAAGCACTGCTGTTTTTATAGCAGTGCAAGATTTGTTTATACATTGAATTTAAAGAAAAGAACATCGCCGTCTTGAACGACATAATCTTTTCCTTCTTGTCGGTATTTTCCAGCTTCTTTTATTTTTGCTTCTGAACCATATTGCTTCAAGTCATTGACAGTGTAAGCTTCAGCTTTGATAAATCCTTTTTCAAAGTCTGTGTGAATTACGCCGGCCGCCTGTGGAGCTTTGTCTCCTTCGTGAATTGTCCAAGCGTGGCATTCATCAGATCCGCCTGTAAAAAATGTCCTAAGTCCCATGAGATGATAAACATGTTTTGCAAGAACTGAAAGTCCGGACTCTTTTAATCCTGCGCTTTCCATAAATTCCTTGCGGTCGTTTTCGTCATCAATTTCTGCAAGATCAGCTTCAAACTTTCCGCAGATAACAATTGCTTCTGATTTTTGTTCCTTTGCAATTTTCTGGACGGTTTCAACATATTTGTTTGTTCCTGCTGGAATTGTATCTTCGTCTATATTGCAGATAAAAACTTGCGGCTTTATTGTGAGCAAGTGAAGATCGTAGACTGCATTTTTTTCTTCATCAGTCAAGTCTGCCATGCGGGCGCATTTTCCATCTGTAAGAAGCGGCTTGATTTTTTCGACTGCGCTGAAATATGGAGCGAGACGTTTTTCCTCATCTTTTCCGAGCGCACGGATTTGCTTTGTAATTTTTTCTGCACGCTTTGCGATTGTGTCCAAATCAGCTTGCGCAAGTTCAAAATCAATTGTAAGAATGTCGCTTTCCGGATCTACTGGAGCTTCTGTTTTTGCGTCATCGCGAACGTGCTGAATGTCTGGGTTGTCAAAGCATCGGACAACATGGGCAATGACTGCTGTTTCCCGGATGTTTGCAAGAAATTTATTTCCAAGACCTTCACCGCTTGAGGCGCCTTTTATCAAGCCTGCAATATCAACAAAATCAACTGTCGCAGGAATTTTTTTCTTTGGCTGAAAAACGCTCGCCATGAAGTCAAGTCTTTCATCTGGTAAATCAACTATTCCGATGTTTGGATCAATTGTGCAGAATGGATAATTAGCAGCTTCTGCAGGAGCTTTTGTTAGCGCGCTGAAAATTGTTGACTTTCCTACATTTGGAAGTCCAACTATGCCGCAGGTAAGTTTCATATTTTTTTCCTTAATAAAAATTTAAAAAGTCGCTCAAGGTGAATTTTTAGAATGCAACTATTCTAATGCTTTTGTTTAAATTCTTCAATAAACAAAAATTCCGCATGAAAAAACTACTTTATAATTTTGTTTAGGACTTTATCTTTCTGCCGCCAGTTCTTGTCAACTTTTACGCGCAAGTCAATGTCAACTTTGTATGGAAAAATTTTTCTGCATTCTTTAATTGATTCAACTCTGATTGTTTTTATCATTGATGCGCCTTTTCCAATTACGATTCCTTTTTGACTTTCGCGCTCAACATAAATGTAGGCAAGGACTTTTAAAAGTTTCGGTGTTTGCATTTTAAGGTCGCTGATTTCAACATAGATTGCGTGCGGAAGTTCCTGCTCAAGCCTGTTGATTGCCTGTCCGCGGATAATTTCTGCAATTCTAAAATCAACTTCTTGATCCGTGTAAAATTCTTCTGGATAAAGATGCGGCTCTTCTTTTGCAAGACTGAAAAGCGCTTTTAAAATTTCATTTATATTTTTGTCTTCTTTCGCGCTGATTTCAATAATCCGTTCGCTTGGAAAATCAGGGAAAGTTTTTTGAATGAAACTTATGGAATTTAGCGCATTGGATTTTGAATCTTCAGTTTTATTGATTGCAATTACAACTTTGTCTTTATGCGGAATCAAAAGTGAAGCAATCATTTCCTCTTCCTCGTTGTGCGGACGAGTTGAATCGATGATGTAAAGAATTGCGTCGCTTTCTTTTATATTTTCCTGTGCAATGTTTGAAAGTTTTAAGTTCAGTTTTTTTTCGCTTAGATGAAGCCCCGGCGTGTCAATAAAAACCAGCTGTCCAAGAGATGTGTTTATTATTCCGCGGATTGCGTTTCTTGTTGTCTGCGGAACTGGGGAAACTATGCTGATTTTTTCTCCGCTTGCTGTATTTAAAAATGTTGACTTTCCTGCTGAAGGGCGGCCCACGATGGAAACAAGCGCGGTCTTTGGTCCGGCTTTTTGAATTTCTGTATCAGTTTCTTTTTCTTCAATCATGCGGTTAGTATACAATTAAAAAAAAATAATTGATATACTTTGAAAGAAAATAGCTGCCCTAAAAAATAGGACAGCCGGAATTTTTAATTTACAAGAAGCTCATTTGTTCTGCTTAACGCTTCTTTTATGTCTGCGCAAATATTTTCTTTTCCGAGTTTTTCAATCATTCCCATTTTGCTGAAAAGAATGTAAGGCTGCGTATGAATTCCTGATATTACAATTGTGATTCCGTTTTTATCGCAAGCTGCCTTTGCCTGTTCAAGCGCACGGATTCCGCCGGCATCAATGTAAATCATGTTTTGCATTCTGAGTATAAGAACTTTTGCATTTGCTCCTGCGCGTTCTATTGCGAATTCAAATTTTCTTACAGTTCCGAAAAAAAGAGGACCATCAATTTCATAAACAACTGCGCTTTCTGGAATTTCGATGTTTTCCTCTAAAAATTCATTCCCTGAAATTCCGCCCGCAATGGAATCACGCTTGTTTTGAACTTCTGAAACATCTATCATTTTTTTTATGAAGAAGAATGCCGCGAATCCAAGACCAAATTCGATTGCAACTGTCAAGTCGATAAAAACCGTGATAAGGAAAGTCGCCGCCAAAACAAAGATGTCAGACTTTTGTCCTTTTAGCAAAGCCTTGACCGCCGGGAAACCTGCCATGTTCCAGGAAACATTTATCAACACTGCGGAAAGAGCCGCCATTGGAATGTAAACCGCATATTTTCCAAGAATCAGCATTATAAGAAGAAGCGTGATTGCATGAATTATTCCTGCCACAGGAGTTTTTCCGCCGTTCTTTATATTTGTGGCAGTTCGCGCTATTGCTCCGGTTGCAGGAATTCCGCCGAAAATTGGAGATGCTATGTTTGCAATTCCTTGCGCGATAAGTTCTGTGTCAGAATCGTGTTTTGTGCCTGTCATTCCGTCAGCGACAACTGCGCTCAAAAGACTTTCAATCGCCGCCAGAACCGCGATGGAAATTGAAGTCGGAAAAAGAGCAGTGATTGTTTCCACGCTGAACTGCGGAAGTAAAGGCGAAGGCAATGTTGATGGTATGCTTCCGTAGCGCGATCCGATTGTGTCAGTTTCAAGTCCGGTGTATTTCTTTAGAAGGATGTTTGCTGCCGTTGCGAGTATAATTACAATCAAGCTTCCTGGAATTTTTTTGCAGAAGCGCGGCCAGATAAAAATCAGCGCAAGACAAACTGAAGCCATAATCAGCGAGTAGTAATTTATGTGAGTTATGTTCATTGCGTAAGTTTCAATTTTGCCAACGAAGTTTCCCGGCATTTTTGAAAATCCTTCCGGGAAAACTGAAATTGAAAGTCCAAGAAAATCTCCGATTTGTCCTGTTGCGATTGTTACTGCGATTCCTGCAGTGAATCCTGTTACGATTGTGTACGGAATAAATTTTACAAGTCCGCCCATTTTAAATGCGCCGAGCATAATCAAAAGAATTCCAGCCATTACAGTTGCAGCTGCAAGCCCTGAATATCCGTACTTTGCAACAACGCCATAAACTATTACAGCGAAGGCTCCTGTCGGTCCTCCAATCTGAACTCGGCTTCCGCCCAAAAGTGAAATAAAAAATCCTGCTATGATTGCTGTGAAAAGTCCGCGCTCCGGCTCTACTCCAGATGCGATTGCAAAAGCTATTGCCAATGGAAGCGCAACAATGCCGACGATAATTCCAGCTGTAAGATCATTTAGAAATGTTTTTGACGAATACTTTTTTAATGTGTTAAGAATTTCTGGTTTGAACATAGTTGAAACATAATGATGTTTTAAATGAAAAAAATCAATGGAATAGAGGATTTTCATTTGATGTATTAAAAAAAATTATTGCATGGGATTATATTTTTTATGAAATATTTTCCTCATTGGTTATAAAATCCATGTCTTGAAGAACATTAATAAAATGTTCTCTAATTTTTATATCATGCTCGTTTAATTCTTGCAAAAATGTTTTTCCGTTTTTATCTGTATATGAAAGTTTTCTTTTGCTGAAATTTCCATTAGTAAAGAATTCTTCTAGGGCTTTATAATATTTTTTCTCAAGAAGAATAAATTGAATAGGACGGGATTTTACTGTGTCAATAAGATAAAAATCATTTTTTTCTTTACTAGATTCATATAAAAATAAAATCAAATTTTCATTGCGATGGTTTAACGCTTCTTCATAAATTTGTCTTGAATAATTTGTGTTGCTAAATTGTGGTTTGTAATACAGAATTGTTTTTTTCAGCAGTTCTTGATTTTCATATAGATTTTGTGTGCGAAGAAATTGAACGAGAGGAATTCCTGTTGAATCTTCACTTGTTGAGTTTTGTATAAGATCTGGATCAAAGTTATGTATTGGCGACATAATTTTTTCAGTTAAAAGTGATGGTGAGTTTTTTGAATAATTTAATAAAAATTCTATAATTTGAGGCTGGTTATTTAAAATTGCGCATACTAGATAATCAGAATATCCCGGACTTACTTGCGGAATATTGTTTATATTTAAATTATTAAAAAAAGTTTTGAATAGTTTTATGTTTCCATTTTCTAGAATTATTTGCAGTGCTGATTTTTTTTCATTTCTATTTCTATCAAAATAAGTTGATGTTTGTAACAGATAAGGTCTCTTATATACAAGTTGCTTTGTTTGCATTATATCTTCATCTGTCATATTTGGTTTTTGAATAAGAGTAAAAAAATTTTTTTCGATGTTTTTATATACATCATCATCTAATTCATCTGGAGAATTTATTTCCTCGCTAGAAAATTTGTTGTATACATTCCAGTAATATTTTTCGGCATTGAATTTTTCGAGTTCCTGTTTTAGTTTTTCATCAACTCTTGGATATTTTCTTTCAGTTTCTTTATTATTTAATTTCTCTTCCTCTATGGCGTATTTTAATTTTGCTTTCATAACAATAAGGAATGTCTGAAAGTTTCCTTTTCCTTCGTTGAATGAAAGAACTGAAATGCTTTTTTCTGTGCCTGAATTTGTTTCTGATACAAGTATATCGGCGCCATTTTCTATGAGAATTTCTGCAAGTCTATCTTGTTGAAGTTTTATAGCCAAAATTAACGGAGTTTCAGAAGAGGAATTTTTTTTCTCTATAAAATCTTTTAGAAGTTTTTTTTCAGATAATTTTTTTATGAAGAAATTTAGAATATCTTCATTGCCAGAACGAACTGTTTTATGGAGAACATTTTCACTGAATGAATCTTCTTTTTTTAGCAATGAAAAATTTTTTTCAAATTCTTCTTCGTTGCTAATAATTTTTTTTATACATTCTAACGATTTTCTGCTCTGCATTGAATTTGACATTATAAGACAGAAAAGAGGATTGTATTTTTCTTTACTTTCCGCCTTATAGTTTAAAAAATTATACTGTTTTTTTTTATTTTTTTCATATCTTTGTTTTGCATCGAAATCAAGTAAGTATTTCACAACTTCTTCATTTCCATTCCAACAAGCCCACATCAATGCGGATTGACCGAGTTTGTCTGATGAATTTATGTTTGCATGTTTTATTAATGCATTTTTTACACTTGAAATATCACCGCATTTTGCTGCATTAAAAAGTTGGATATTTTCTTCTGCTGGAATTTTGTATTTTTCTGTATCACATTCCAAAAGTCCTTCCATTACAGGAACTGATTTACAGGAAAAAAATGATATGCAAATGAAAATGATAAAAATTTTAAAAATCTTCAATTTCTTGCTCCAATATTTCTATTATTTCATGGTTTTTGTTTTTTTGAGCATAATAAAGCGCTGTGTTCCCATTGCTATCTTTTGCGTTAACATCTATATCACAATTACTTAGAATTAATCTGACTAGAGACAATATTCCTTTTTGTGCTGCAATATGAAGAGCTGTTGTGTCGTATAAATCAGTACTTGAAGTTGAACAGTTATTTTGAATTAAAATTCTACATGCTGGAATATTCCCAAGTGAGCAAGCATAAAGAAAGGCATTTGCTCCATATATGTCCGTTGCATTTTTATTTATACCAGATTGAAGCAGTATTTTCAGTATTGAAGTGTTATTATTTTCTATTGCATAAAAAAGCGCATTTCTACCTTTTTTATCCCTTTGATTTAAATTTGTTCCATAATGAATAAGCAGATTTAGTATTTGTTCGTTGTTATAGCGGACTGTAGCCATAATTGCAGAAATTCCAAGTTCATTCTGTGTATTAGAATTTGCTCCATATTCAAGTAGAAGTTTTACTATTGAAAAATTTTGTGTGTGGATAGCATAATTTAAAATTGACTCTCCGTTTGGCAGAAGGGCATTAGGATTTACTTTTTTTTCAAGATAGAATTTTATATTTCTTATGTCTTGATTGCGTATTGCTTCTAGGAGAGCATATTCATTTTGTTTTCCAATACGTTCTTTGTTGTATTTTTCAAGAAGCTCTACAATTTCAGAATAATTTCGAATTTTTGCTATTTCAAGCGAATTTCTATTTTGATTATCTGAACCCTCTGGCTCTGCATTATAGTCTAATAAAAGTTTTATAATTTTGACTTTTTCTGTATATGAATTATGAGAGCTTTCTATTGTCCAAAAACATGCATTTCCATATTCTCTTGAGTCAATCCAGCTTGTACTTGGTAATGTTGATGCTTTGTTTTTTAATAAAAATTCAACTATATCTGTGTGTCCTCTATAAGCTGCTTCAGAAAGTGCAGTCCAACCCTTGTCATCTTGAGCATTTATTTCTGCGCCATTTTCTATAAGCATTTTTACAATTTTTTCGTGTCCCCTGTTTGCCGAGAATACTAATGCAGTCTGATGGTCGCAACCATCTCTTGCTTCAATGTTAGCACCTTTTTCAAGAAGTTCTGTGGCTACAATATAATTTCCTTCAGCACAGGCATTGATAAATTTTTCATCCAATGACAGTGCATTTAGTGAAAAAATCATACAAAAAACAATGGTAATTGATGTTGTTATTTTTTTCATTTTTCTAAAATTTCCTTTTCAATAAAAAGTTCTACACGCCTATTTTTCCAGTTGTCATGTGCGTTTGGTTGTACGATTGGATTTTCGCCACCATTCGATTTTATTTTTATGCGATTTTCTTGAATTCCGTAGAAAACAAGAATTTTCTTTACAATCTCTGCTCTTTTTTCTGCAAGCATTATAAGTTCATCTTTTTCTTTTGACATTGATTTTTTATTAGGCCAAGTTGTGTAATTTGCATTGCCTTCAACTATTACAACATCATCTGCGTCAAGATACTGCAATATCGCATTTGCTGCTTTTCTAATGCTCTGTGAATTTTCTATAAAATATTGGTTTGTATTGAACAGAGAAGAGTCGTTAGCGTCAAAATAAATTGATTCAACAAGAATTTTTCTATGCTGTTCAGTTTTGTCATCTTGAGAAAATACAAGCCCGGATTTTACAAGTGTTTCAAAGTTTTCCTGTTTTTCTATTTCATTTGTTATGCTTAGAATGAATTTGTATTCTTCTCCAGTACTTAATATGAAATTTCCATTTACATCAAATCCATCCCATTCAATTTTATTAATATCTGAAATTTCATATTGATTTATAATTTTATCTTTGCTGGCAATTGTAATAACTGCTGATTGAATTGGTTTTGTGTAGTTTTTTAAATTCAATGTTATTTTGTTGTTGGAGTAGATACCTGAAAAAAATATTTTTTTTGCATTCTGTTTTTCTGTTGAAACTGAAATTTTTATTTCTTTTTTTATTTCATTTTCTTCTTGTGATTTGCAAGCAAGAGCCACGGTATATTCTCCGTCTGGAACTCTTGAATTTGTTATTTGTGATATTCCGTTCCATTCAAACTTTTTACAGTAGCTGTCTGGTTCTGTTTTGAAAATATCAGAAAAATGTTCTACTCCATTTTTGTCATAAATACTTGTTTTCCAAAAATTTGAAGTTAATCCAATTCCTGTATAGTAAAGCGGAATATTTTTGCCATTTGACCTAAACACAATTCCATCATTTGTGAAAATTGAAAAATCATAAGGATATTGCTCTATATTGAAAACTGTATATGCTTTTGCTGTGTTTCCTGCACAATCCTTTGCTGTTACTGTAATTCTATGTTTTCCTAAATTTTTGTTGCTCCAATTTTCATAATCAAATAATATAGTTTCTGGAAATTCGTATTCTTCACCTTCTGAAAATTGTTTGTAGAATACAATTGTGTCATTCAATGTGACTTGCCAAAAATTCGCCTTTACAGAATCTTTTGTTTTTAGCTCAAGTAAAAAATTTTCTTTTTTATTTTTGTAAACAGTGTTTTTTGATAAATGGCAATTTGTGTTTTTTATATCAGGCTTTTCTCTGTCAAGAATTATTGTATATATATAATCGGTCTTTTTATTAATGTCTCTTCTTTCAGTTTCAATTAGATGAAGTTTGTATTCTCCATCTTTTAAAAATGGGTCTTTGTTTTTTGAATTATCTCTTTTATAGTTCCAGTTCACTTCAATTTGGCTTGGGCGTTGATAGTCTTCTATTGTGGAAAAGAATTTTTCTCTGGAAACCGTTTCAGATGCAAGGCAATGATTATTTTTGCTTCCAAAAACATAGTTTCCATATTCATTCAAAATGTAATAAGTATAGCTGTAGGTTTTTACATCGGCATTTCTTGTTATTGAAAGTGGAGTAGAAGTTTCTGGGTTTATGTAGTATGTTCTCTGTTCTGCAGAAAGAATAAATATTGCAAATTGCAGGACAGAGAAAAATATATTTTTTTTATTCATAAATCTTTGCTATTGATTGTAAATCTTCGTTTTTTGATGATTTGAGTAAATCGAGAGGTGTTGTTCCTTTGTCATTTGGAGCATGAATATCACAGTCTTGATTTATGAGGAACTTTGTTGTGTTGACATCTTCATTTTGAATTGCAATATGAAGCAGCGTGTTTCCAAATAAATCTGTTCCTTCAGTATAAGCGCCGTTCGCTATAAGAAATTTCAGAAGTGATAAATTGCGTGAGTATATTGCAAGCATTACTGCATTCACGCCTTCATTATCTTTTTTATTAATATTTACTCCAGTCTTGATGAGTGTAGAAATTTCATTTACATTACCCTTGCTGACTGCAAAAAGGAATGGAAGCTGACCATGATTATTTTTTTTATTGCAATTGATTTTATAAGAAACAAGAAGATTGATTAAACCATCATTTTGAGAATCGATTGCATAAAATAGAGCGTTGTTTCCTAAAGTATCTGCTTCGTTGACATTTTTTCCGCTTCTTAGCATTTTAGAAACTGATGCAAAATTTTGCTCTTTTACAGCTTTTATCAATTCAGAATTCGCTTCTCCAAAGACAACTTTGTATTGCTTTGAGCCATAAAATGTTGCTGCGGATTTTTTTTCGGATAAATTTTCTTCTGCTTGAATTTCTAGTTGTTCAGAGTTTTTTTTGAATCCGAATAACTCTCGTATTTTTGGAGTGCGTGCATTTTCTGCATAATATTTTGGACTGTATCCATTCAAGTCTTTTATATTTTCATCTGCTTTTGCTGAAATTAGAATTTTTGTTATTTTGAAATTTTCAGAAAGAACGGCTCTGTGCAGCAGTGTTTTTCCATCTGTGTCCTGCCGGTTTATTATTCTGCGCATTTGAATTGGCGGAGTTTCATCTACTGTTTCTGTAAACAAATTTACATTGTTTTCATATAAAGATTTCTTTAGTTTTTCAAAAAGTATATCGTCTTCATTCTGTAATGTTTTTTCAGTTGTTTTAGGTTGTGTTTCAATTTTGTTTGTTGTTGTGCATGATGCAAGAATGAAGGCGGAAATTATTAAAAATGTAATTTTTTTCATAAAGCTAAGATTTCCTTTTTTTTATTTTATAGATCCCATTTTTTTTTTATTTCGTCTAATTTTCTTTTAGCATTATCATCTTTAGCTTTTTTTATGTAATACTCTAACTTGCGTCCTAAAAAATCTTTTTCTGTCAGGAGTTTTTCTGGATCATATTGGTCCATTAAATAGTCGATAATCGATGAAGATACTTTCTTTTCAATTGCCCAAAATAGAAGAGGTTTGTCATCGTTGACTTTTTGATATATGTTAAAGTCTGTATTACTGGTAAGGAAAATTTTCAGCATATCATCTTTCTTATTTAAAATAGACAACATAAAAGCTGTGTTTCCTTCATCATCTGTTTGACCCCAGTTTATATTTCCTTGGCTTATAAAATATTTTAATGCAAGTTTATTGCTAGATTTTACTGCCCACATAATAGCATTGTTGCCATGAATATCTGTTGCATTAAAATCTGCCCCCATTTTTACTAAATATTTTAAAGCTATATCATTCTTGTTTTCGCATGCATACATAATGGCAGTTTTTTCAGTATTGTCTCTTGCATTTATATTTGCACCGTTTTTTACAAGATATTCTAGTATATTGTCATTCTCACAGTCTCTTGCAGCAATCATTAATGCTGTTTGTTTGTTAAAATTCACCTGTGAAATGTTAGCTCCATTTTCTACAAGAAGTTTTATGCCCGGAATCCATTGTTTGCTTACTGCAATCATCAGTGGAAACTCTTCATTTAAGTCTACATAATTTAGATTTGCACGATTATCAATGGCATCTTTTAATTCACAAATATCAGTCTTTCGTACAGCGTCTATCAGGTTTTCCTCTAGTGTTTTTGCCCAGACTGTATAAAAAGACGTAAGGACAAGTATAATGCTTGTTAAAATAGCTGTTTTTTTCATTTTTTACTCCTACTTATAGATAGAATATTCCTGTATATTGTAGACCATGAAAATATTTTAGTCAATCTTATGAATTACTAAATCTATTTTATAGATAGTTAGTTCTATATTTAAGGAGGTTTGTTAATAAAAATACCTCTTTTATTATTTTTTTATGAATATTGATGAATTGAAAACTTGTTATACGTCAAACATAAAACGTCTTAGGCTTGAAAAAGATTTGAGTCAGAGTTCTCTTGCAGAAAAGGTTCATTTATCAGAAAAATATCTTAGCGCAATAGAAACTGGTAAAAAATGGGGCTCGTTTGATACACTTGTTTCGCTTGCAGAAGCTTTTTCTGTTGAGCCTTATGAGCTTTTTTTACCTAAATCAGAAGTGCTTTCTTATAACGTAAGGAAAACAAAAGAACTTATGAAAAATTTGCGTCGAAACTTAAATGAAATGCTTGATTACCTTGAAAAGTTTCTTGAGGATTAGAAATTTCCACTATACAAAAATCTGTTGCAAACTTCGGTCTTTATGATTATTTTTATTGCATGAATCTTTCTGACTTTGAGTGGCTTGGACAGAATATCCGCGCGGAAAAACTTTTGGGAAGCGACAGCGCGCCTGCAAGTATTTTTCTTCTTCAGGACAAATACGGAATCGAACTTTTGGTCAGGGACGGATTTCTGTTCCGGCGTTACAACGGGACCTGCAGCAGGAACGGCTTCGGATTTCCTCTTGCGGTTTCTGAAAATTCCACACTGAAGGACGCGCTTTCCTTTCTTGTCGAAAAATGTTCCGCGGAAAAAACGCCGCTCAGATTCTGCCTCTGCACGCGCGACCAGAAGAACGAGATTGATTCCTGCCTTTCAGAAAATTTTCCGCGAATTAAAATCAGCTGGAATTCCGACCGCAACGACAGCGACTACATTTATCTTGCGAAAAATCTTGCGGAGCTTCCGGGGCAGAAATTCCACAAGAAAAAAAATCACATCGCGCGATTCATGCGGCTTTACGAGAACCGCTGGGAATTCAAGACCTTCCCCGATAGCGATATTGCGGACGACATCATTTATATAGAAGAAAAGTGGCTGGAGGAGAGAAATTCTTCCGGCGGAAATTCTGACCATGCGCTTGTGCTTGAAAAAAAGAGCATAGCCTCGGCTGTTGAATTCCATTCCGCACTTAATATCCGTGGCGGAGTTCTTTACGTTGATAAAAATCCTGTTGCGATGACGCTTTCAAGTCCGGTTTCTCCTCAGGTTCTGGACATTCATTTTGAGAAGGCTCTTTCCGATTATGCGGCGGACGGAGCGTATTCTGTGGTGAACAATCTTTTTGCCAAGGAGTCAAAAAATTTTCTGTACCTGAACCGCGAGGAGGACATGGGAGTCGAGGGACTTCGCAAGGCAAAACTTTCGTACAAGCCCGACATCATTCTGGACAAATTTTACGGTGAAGCGGAGGAGTGAGAGGTTTTGCCGTGGAAAAAGTATTTTGTCTAAATAAAAAATGAATTGATATTTTCAAAAATATAAAAAGCTTCTATACTATTTTTTAGTATAACTTGTTTTAATTTCGGGATTTTTCATTATTTTTTATGGGAGTTGAAAAATTGTTTGAGGAATTTCTTGACAGAATTCTGTCTATATCACAATGCGGAACTTTTAAAGCTCAGACTGAATGTGTAGTAGAATATGTTGACTCTATTGATGCCGATGGAATAACAACGATTGTGAAAGAGATAGGCACGATTCCAGAATGTATAAAAGCCAGTTCATCTGCAGAGAAATTGTTTTCAAAATCATCAGATATAATTCTTGCGAGAACATTCAGAATGCTTGGTTTAAAATCAAAGGCGATAAATGAACGTGCTGACAGTGCAGATGTTATAGCTGAAAGTATTTATCATAAATATAGTCTTGTTGCAGATGCAAAATGCTTTAGAATGAGCAGAACTGCAAAAAATCAAAAGGATTTTAAAGTTGCGGCATTAAGTAATTGGCGTGGCGGTGAGAATGAATATTCTGTCCTTGTCTCTCCTTATTTTCAATATCCTAAAGAGGAAAGCCAGATTTACAAAACTGCTCTTGATGAAAATGTTTGTTTACTTTCGTGGGAACATATTTCAGCTCTTCTTGAGAACAAAATAAAAGAAACTGAAAATTTTTCTCTCGAAGCTATTTGGAACAGTTCCGCAATGATTGTTCGGAATTCAAAAATTTCTTACGAAAGTGCAAAATGTTGTTTTCTTCCAAAATTAAATGAACTTGTTGCGAAAAAAATAGGTGTTGGAATTGGTGATTTTAATAAAATTCTTGATTCATATAAGTTGATAATTGTTGCCCGTGGAAGTCGGGAAATTGCGTATTGCGAAGATAAAATTGATGATATAAAACGTCTTACAAAAGAACAGGCGATTGATGAGCTGATTCGTGAAACTAAACTTGAAGAGAAGATTTCGGTAATAAGTACCTTTATTTCTTATCTTGGAGATATGGATGGGAAGAATTGAGCTTGGTGATTCCATAGAACTTATAAAGACTGTAAAATCTGAATCCGTTCATTTGATTCTTTCTGATATACCCTATGGAATAAATTTTGAAGAATGGGATGTTATACATAGGAATACAAATAGTGCTCTTCTTGGTGCAAGTCCTGCTCAGGCAAAAAGTTCTGTATTTAAAAGTAGAGGAAAGCCTCTTAACGGTTGGTCTGAGGCTGACAAGAATATATCCAGAGAGTATTATGACTGGTGCATGAAATGGGCCTCCGATTGGCTTAGAGTTCTGAAACCCGGAGCTAGCTGTTTTGTTTTTGCGGGGAGAAGAATGGCGCACCGATGTATATGTGCAATGGAAGACTCCGGCTTTATATTTAAAGATATGATTGCATGGGAAAAAGATGCTGCAGCGTATCGGGCACAGCGTGTAAGTTGTGTGTTTGAACGTAGGGATGATATTTTAAATTCTGAAAAATGGAAAGGGTGGAAAATTGGTAATCTCCGTCCTCTTTTTGAGCCGATTTTATGGTTTATGAAACCATATCCTATAGGCGGAACTCTTACAGATAACATAATTCAGTATGAGGTAGGTGGATTCAATGAGAACTCTCTGAAATGTGCAGAAACGCTCAACCAAGGACTTGAAGTCTGTTCTAATATTCTGAAGGTAAAAACAGAAGATTCTGATAGAGGGCTTCATCCTACCCAAAAGGCAGTTTCTTTAATGGAAACCATTATTTCTCTTGTTACAAAGGAAGGTCAGGTTGTTCTAGATCCTTTTTGTGGTTGTGGAACGACTCTTGTTGCTGCAAAAAAATTGAATCGTGAATATATCGGTTTTGAGATAAATCCTATTTATTACGATAATATAATGAAACGTCTGTAGTTAAACAGGAGGGTTGACCATGCTTTCAAAAATCTTAAAAAAATCTGACTGCGCGTCATGCCGTTTCTGCTGCTCGTTCCGTCGCCAGAGTCTGTGGGAAACTCCGCTTTTTGACCTGGAGACAAAGGAGCGTCTTGAGAAAAAATTTCCGCTCGCACGTTTCCGCCCTGCAGGAAAAAATTCGTTCACCGTTGACCTTTCAGGCGGCTACAGAACTGACAGTCCTGACGAGGAGGCTGCCTGTCCGTTTTTGGACTCGGAAAAAGGCTGCGTTCTTTCTGCGGAGGAAAAGCCGTTCGACTGCAAAATATGGCCGCTGCGTGCGGTTAGAAAATCTTCCGGCGGAAAAATTTTTGTCGCGCTGACTACGACTTGCCCGGCGGTGAACAGGCTTCCGTTTTCAGAAGTGCACTCGCTCGTGAAATCCGGGCTTGGCTGGAAAATCCTTTCTTACGCTTCGTCGCATCCGGACATCGTGAAGGACTGGCGCGGCGGATTTGTTGAGATTGAATAGATGAAATGCATTTTTGAATACGCTTCTCTGCTCGGAAAAATTTTTATTGAAAGCGACGGCAAATTTCTTACCGGGCTTTGGTTTGAATATCCGTTTGACGAGAAGAAGCATGCGGAAAATTCAGGCGGCGGGGTAAAGAAAATTTCCGCGGATTCCATTGATTCATTTCCTGTGATTTCGGAAACCTGCCGCTGGCTTGACGTTTATTTTTCAGGGCGGAATCCTGACTTTACGCCGGAATTCAGAATCGAAAATCTTACGCCTTTCAGAAAACTGGTTGTTGACGAGATGCTGAAAATTCCGTTCGGCGCGACAACGACTTACGGCGAGATTGCAAAAAACATTGCCGCAAAAAAAGGTCTTGAGAAAATGCGCGCGCAGGCTGTGGGCGGAGCTGTCGGCTGGAATCCGGTCTGCATTGTGGTTCCGTGCCACCGGGTTCTCGGTTCGGACGGAAGCCTAACAGGTTACGGCGGCGGAATCAAAAACAAAATCGCTCTTCTGAAAATCGAGGGAATCGCTGCGGAAAAATTCACGCTTCCAAAAAGCCGGAAGTTTATGTGAGGAAAATTTCGGATTCTGAATCCTGCGTTTAACTTTTGAATGCAAGAGGTTCAGTTCTCTAGCTTTAGCAAAATCATTTTTATAATTTGATTCAATCAGTTTAATAAAAACAATTCAAACGTACTTTTAGTTATCAGGGCGCATCAGGACTGTGACAATCAGAATAAATTGTCGTGACTGTAAAATTTGTGTCCATGTACTGGCCTTCTGAAAAGTGTTTTGGTTATAGCGGTATCGTGACAAAATCTGACGACTTTAAGACGAAAAAAGAATACAGGACATTACTTGCATATAAAAGAAAATCGGCACACTGCCAACGCGGATTACCATACATGTTTGTTTTCCCATCTTAATGTTCGAATGTTGTCTTCGATGATTGATTTCAGTTTGCCCATAAAATCATAAAACATTTTATTCTGTTTCAACGGAAAAATTATCTAGCGTGCTTTCTGTCCATTTTCGGCTTAGCTCTGGATATGTTTCTTCAAGTGAAAGAAAGTATGTGAGCGCAGACGGAAAATTTCCAGTATAATAGTAAGATTCGCCAAGATAAAAATTCGCTCTGTCTGTAACTTGCTTGCTTCTGTTTTGTGCAAGGAATTTTTTCAGCGCGTCAATTGAATCCGAATATTTTTTCTTTATAAATGAAGTGCGTAAGATTTCAAATAAAAGATATTCATCTCCGCCAGCAGGACTTATCAAGTCTTCGTCAAAAATATAAACCGGCAAAACTTTTGTCTGTTCTTTTTTTGATTTTAAAAGCGGCTGAATTTTTTTGCGTGAACTTTTGCTGATTTTAGTTTCCTCAGGCTTTGAAGTTTCCCCAAGAACGTCTACAAGCGGCAAAGGCATTTCGCGCATTTTGTCTTCGTATTCTTTTTTTGCTTGAGGAGTTTTTTTGATTGAAGGCTGTCCAAGATAAATTGCAGCGGAAGCTTTGATTCCTTCGGTTGTCGCGTTTACTCCCGGAAGCACAAGCCGGACTGGAGTTTCCGTTTTAAGCGATTTTTTTCCGTCGAGCTGCTCGTCATAATAAATTTCACTGTTGCCTTGAGTTTTGTCGTTTTCTGAAATCATTGTGATTACGGCATAAAAATATTCACTTGTGTCCCTTGGCGAGTCCGTGTAGGAGTCCGTAATTTTTTCTATGGTTACCAAAGGCTGACTGAATTCAATTTGATCGTAGCTTGTGAAAGGCTTTTTGTTTCTGTAGATTATAAATGAAGAAATTGAATCTGAATCGTTTTTTGGCAGAATCCAGCTTATTGAAATTTTTCCGTTTTCGGCCTGAATTGCGTTGATTCCTGTAACAACCGGTCGTTTGCTTTGCGCAAATAAAATTGAGGATGAAAAAATTAAAAGTGCCGATGAAAAAAATTTTCTAAATGAATTTGAAATTTCCATGTTTGTATTTTGGACTAAATTCCGCTGATTTTCAAGTGTATCTTGCATTCAGGGCAAACGCATTATAAATAATTTAAGTAAAGTTTGCGCGAAGAAACGGTTTCTGGGGCAAAAATACTCTGATTGTTGCGACCGCGTGAGCGGGCAATTCTATAGTTACTT
>OQWI01000273.1_pt1 | contig 24177 bp, 23 predicted proteins | sample 1691551 | NCBI WGS metagenome assembly OQWI01 (sample SAMN03418259, study PRJEB22391) | human gut metagenome | biome: human-gut; feature: organic feature; material: feces | host: Homo sapiens | place: Tanzania | collected 2013-01
CGCGACCCTAACCATGGCAAGGTTATGCTCTACCAACTGAGCTATTCCCGCATCCAATGCGTGCCATTATACAGAAAGATTTTTTCAGATCAAGAATTGACAAAAAATTTTTCTTAAACTTTGATTATTAATACCCAAAATTAGGTGGCAAAAAACTGCCACTACAATCTTTCTCTCCTTCACCTTCTTTTGATAATAAGTCAAAATATATAATTATTTCTCTTATTTATCAAAATATTAGCAAAATTCTTTTATATAACATTTAAAAGTTGGCACGTAATTTTCATATAAATTTTCAAGCAAATAAAAGCAGTTAAAAAACTGCATATTTTAGGAGAGAAAAAAAATGTCTTTATATGTTCAGACCAATGTATCATCTCTGAACTCTCAGAGAAGATTAAACAGCGCAACCAAATCGCTTGATACAACTTACCAGAGATTATCTTCAGGTCTACGCATCAATTCTGCTAAAGATGATGCTGCTGGTCTGCAGATTTCTAACAGACTTACCAACCAGATTAACGGTTTACAGCAAGGTAACCGTAACGCAAACGACGGTATTGCATTATGCCAGACTATGGAAGGTGCTCTAGATGAGACCACCTCTATGTTACAGCGTATCCGTACCTTAGCTATTCAAGCAGCCAACGGTACCAATACTACCGTCGACAGAGAGGCTATTCAGCAGGAAATTTCTCAGTTATCAGCTGAAATTACCCGTATTGCTTGTAAGACTACCTTCGCAGGCCGTCAGTGCTTAGCCGGTGTCAACGGTTCTGATAAAGGTGGTGTTCTAGACAGTAAAGGTAAAGTATCCTTCCAGGTCGGTGCTTATGCCTTTGATACTTTAGGCGTAAGTATGTCAAATGGCTTTACCCTATCAGGTATCTATGCTGAAAAACACACTCAAGCTATTACCTCAAAAGATAAGTTAGCTGAACAAAAATCTGGTCTGTACGTAAATAACGGAGCCTACGAGTTCAACTGTTACACACAGTGTAACGCTCAATACACCATCAAGGCTATCGATGAAATCATTAACGTGGTTGATTCAAAGAGAGCTGAGTTAGGTGCAATTCAGAACCGTATGGAATCTACCATCAGAAATCAGGAAAACGTTGCTGAAAACGTATCCGACGCAAGATCAAGAATTCGTGATGCCGATTATGCCGAGGAAGCATCAAATCTGTCAGCACAGAACATCGTGCAACAAGCTGCAACTTCAATCTTAACTCAGGCAAATCAGCGTCCATCAATTGCTATGTCTCTTTTAAATGGAGGTTAGTAGAACAAGTTTACAAGAACCGTAATAAGGTTTCTCTCCTGAGCATTATATGCTCATTGGCCGGGAAAGCCTCCCGGCCCTTTTTGGAGATTCCTTGTCTATTGGCTCTTACTTAAAATTTTTATGCATATCGTTTTTTTGTGATCTGATCTTTCTTTAAGATCGGAGCATTGCTAATGACAATCATGAAATTCTCATAATAAAACAGTAGCCAGATAATATAGCTGTCTTTGCGTTATTCATTACCCTGTCATTTACAAGAATAAAAATGGGTATGGCAAAGTCTATCAAACAACACTCAAATTACATCGATTTCCACTTACTACGCAGTCAACTATTCCTGATCATAAAATCGAACACTTTCTTTTATCTCATATTTAATTCACTAAAGCTGCATTCAGTATTTAAGAATTATTCTTTCACTCTTCTAACAAATAAGAAGTGTATGAGTTCTCGAAAACGGGATTCTATAAAACTTATCTCCATAACTGTAACAGCTTGAATTAACGTGGCAAAAAATTGCCATTCAAAGATTAATACGAGATTAGCCTTTGATAATAAAGTAAACAACAATCATAAATATTCTTAATAATCAAGGCATTATTTTTTGCATTTTAAAAATTGGCACGCATTTTTCATATATTAAATTAACTTTAGAAAAAGTCTTTTTTCTGGAGAGATATAAAAAGGCTTTAGAGCTTTCTAAAGGATGAAATACCAAGTAATTGGATTTTTGGGGAGAAAAATAAAATGGCTCTATATGTAAAAACAAATACCTCTGCTATCAATTCGCAGAGAAGATTAAATACAGCAACTAAATCATTAGATACAACTTATCAAAGATTGTCATCTGGTCTTCGCATCAATTCTGCTAAAGATGATGCAGCTGGTTTACAGATCTCTGATAGATTAACTTCTCAAATTAACGGTTTAGGCCAAGGTAACCGTAATGCTAATGACGGTATTGCTTTATGTCAGACCATGGAAGGAGCTCTAGATGAGACCACATCCATGTTACAGCGTATCCGTACTCTGGCAATTCAGGCTGCTAACGGTACTAATACCACCAATGACAGACAGGCTATCCAGGAAGAAGTAGCTCAGCTGTCAGCTGAAATTACACGTATTGCATGTAAAACTACTTTCGCAGGTCGTCAGTGTATCGCTGGTGTTGGCGGTACCGATAAAGGCGGTGTATTAGACAGCAAAGGAAAAGTATCCTTTCAGGTTGGTGCATACGCTTTTGATACCTTAGGCATTTCCCTATCAAATGGTTTTACCATGTCAGGTATCTGTGCAGGTGCTGCAGGTGGCGCAATTGAAGCTAAAGGCGATAAGAGTACCACTCAAACCGGTGTCTATAAAAATGCTAATGGCATGTACGAGTTTTCGGTTTTCACAGCATCTGCAGCTCAACACACCATTGAATCTATCGATAAAATGATCAATGTGGTAGATTCTAAGCGTGCTGAGTTAGGTGCATTACAGAACCGTATGGAATCTACAATTCGTAACCAGGAAAACGTATCTGAGAACGTATCAGATGCAAGATCACGTATTCGTGATGCTGATTACGCTGAGGAAGCTGCAAACCTATCAGCTCAGAACATTGTACAGCAGGCAGCAACAACTGTTCTGACACAGGCTAACTCAAGACCTCAGATCGCTTTAAGCCTACTAGGAAGCTAAGCTTAAGATAAAAATAACTACTCCCCTATAGTACTCAGGTAATGCCTGAGTACTGGAGCAAGTATTTATCGAGATTCTTAAAATTTAGTAAAATGTAAAATTATAAACAAGCTATCTTTTATAGATACGCTTGGGTATCGCTATGCATAAACAGAGATACCTAGTTTTGAGGAAAGAGATTCTTTCTTTTCCTGATCTGACACTGCTGTATAAGCAGCTGCATATGATGATTTAGCTGTTTTTTGATTAATGTAACGTTCAGCCTCTGCATATACGTTCTCTGAATTAGCTGAAGCTTTAATTGTAGATGACTGAGGGTATCTTTGCTCAAAAGCTACCTTTGTGGCGTTAGCATCATCCTTATATGCCCTATTGTTTCTAGACTGCTCGTCAATTCTCTGACGGTTAGTAGTACTCTGTATCAGTACAGATGAGCCCTGATAACTATTTACACTGCTTACAGCCATTTAAACACATACCTTTTGGTTAATTCTTTTTTAGCTTCTTGATTTGTTGTTAAAAACAAATTTTTTAATCTCAGATCATTTTAGTAAACAATGCCTTAAATATCCACTTTTTTGTAAAAGCAGTGGCAAAATTTGCCAGTTTAAGCATAGTTTAGTTATAAGTCTTAGTGATGTTGCTCTGATACTTTCTTCCAGGTAACTTCATTGCGCACATACAATGGAAGAGCCTGAGATGCATCTACAGTCTTACCTTCTTCGAAGAGTTCTTTACCCTTTCCTAAAATAAACTGAGCCTGAGGAAAATCTGCACTTACGTTGGCATCTGAATCAAAACCATACTTTTGTAAAACGGCTATACCACTTCCTGCTAAAAGGTAATTGTCAGTTTTCAAAAGTGACTTAATTAAAGTAATAGCATCTTCTGGTTTTAACACGCGCTCTTCATCTAAAAGTTCTAATGAATTGTTTACATACTTATATACAGCTAAATAAACTTCCCCCATACGAGCATCAATTGATGACACTACATAATCAGGAGTTTTGTTACTATCTGCTAAAGCTTCTATTGCTAGTGCTTCTAAGGAGGTTACTAAAGCTACCTTTTTATCTAGACCTAAAGCTAGACCTTGAGCTGTAGAAGCAGCAATTCTTACACCTGTAAAAGAACCTGGTCCCTGACTTAAGACAATTCCGTCTAAGTCATTTTTAGTTAGAGAGCTTTCCTTTAAGAGATCATCAATCATAGGAATAATGATTTCAGCATGATGTTGAGGTGCTAATTCAGATTTAAAAGAAATTTTATCTTCATTTAAAAGTGCTACTGAGCAATTCTCTGTTGATGTTTCAAGTGCAAGTAATTTCATAAGATAAAATCCTCAAGTAAGAAAAGCATTTTTAGATATTGTAAACGACTATAAACAGCCTTTTTGTGCATCGAGTAATTTTATACTTTTAGAAGTTGATTTTGAACACTTTATTCTTCAAAGAACTTACCTTTTGATTCTTTGATTTTTCATTTGGCAATTTAAATTTGACTTTGATGGGTAAAGGATCATTGCTTTGAGGCTAGGCTTTAAAAGAATTCTAAAAGGCTCCTTTAAGCTAAGTAAGGAACAGCTTAAAGGAGAACGAATTTCCTATCTAACAAATTCAGTATAGGTAGGCATCGTTCCAGATCATGACATGTTTATATAATTTTCAAAAAATTTTTTTAGCTGATTAACTTTTTAACAGCATCAGTAAAATCCCCTAAAAGAGTATAAGTGCGCATATCAGGCAATGACTTTTTGAAGATTTTTCCAAAAGATTTATTCTCAAGTCTAGGATCGCAGATGACTAAACCGCCTTTATCCTCTTCATGTCTAATCAGGCGTCCCACACCTTGACGTAACTCAATGACAGCCTCAGGAATACAGATTGAGATAAAGTGATTACTCTTACCTTTGTTTTTAGCATCAAAAAGATCACATCTTGCTTTAAATATTGGCTCGGATGGTGAGTCAAATGGGAGCTTATCAATTATAACTAAAGATAAAGCTTTACCAGGCACATCCACACCAGCCCAAAATGAAGATGTTCCCACAAGAATCGATCTGCCATCTTCCTTGAATTTTGTAAGCATCTGTGAATTTGACAGCATGCCGTTTTGACACAAGATCTTGCGCTTACCTTTAAATTTGGCAAGTAAAAGCTCATAAGCAGACTTTAGAGCTTGATGCGAGGTTGTCAAAAAGAAAACTCCTCCATCAACAGACTCGATTAATGTGGATAGCATGGTTATGATCTTTAGAATTCTACTGTTATCTGATATAGTCGGAAAATCAGCACTTGTATAGAGTAAAGATTGTTTTTGATAATCAAAACTGCTCTTTACGGTTAAACAGTTGGTATCTTTTCTTGCACCTATATCTCTTAAAAACTTATTAAAGTTTCCAGCCACCGAGATAGTTGCTGACGTCATCAAAACACTAATACCGTGATCTTCACACTGCGCTAAATATGGTCCAAAAATCTCCTCAATTTCAAGTGGAGTCAATGACAATGCATAACTTTTCTTTCTTACAGTTACAGTACCTACGTACTTACCATAATTTGGATTAGTGCAATCTGAGCAATCAATATTCATGAGTGCAACTAAAGTATCTAACTTGCAACTGATGTATACACAGCCACGAGAAAAGAAATCCTCGTCAAGATCTTTATTTTCTTTATATACCTTAAGATGATCTGTTAGAGCTCTATATACGTCACCTGCTAATTCTCTAAACTTCTCATTGCGATGCTGATATGCATAGAAAGGATCAGTATTGTTTTCATCATAGTCATTATATTTATAGTAGAGTAGATTTCTACAGTTCTCTCCTCCACCTTCAGCAGTTTTAAGATATGCGCCTAAATCCCTGTATGCTTTATAAAGCTTTTTATAACTGTTTTCAAAGATACCTATAGGACACTTAAATTGTTTTTTCATGTACTTTAAGTCTTCTTCGAATTTCTTTAAATCACTTGACCCTACAGACTCTGAAAGATGCTCTCGTCCAATTGATGGTAATTCATGAGCCTCATCAAAGATGATGCTTCTGTACTTTGGCAATAAGATACTAGGTTGCATCACATCAAAAGGATTTTCAATTTGCATATCTGCAAAGAACAAAGAATGGTTTATAACAACAACCTTCGTTCTAATCGCCTTTTGCCTTGCCATAAAGGGATAGCACTCATCGTAATAAGGACACTTTTTCTTATAACAGTTCTCACCAGCACAGGTTACTTTACTTACTACTCCTTTTGAAAATAAAGAGTTCACCTCAGCAAAATCACATTGTGGGGTATTAAGTTCTAACTGATGTTCTGTCCTTTGAATTAGTAGTTCTAACTTTGCAAGATCTTCTTTTTTGATGAGATCTGACTTTTCATTTAAATCTAAAAGCTCTTCATCTGAGGTATTTTCGTTTTCTACCTCTTCAAACTTAAGAGCATGTGAATTTACGAATTTCTCACTTATTTCATAGTACTTTCTCTTGCAAAGATAGTTGTTAAATCCCTTTAAAGACATAAAATCAGGAGGTAACTGTAAGAGATCGAACAGTCTTGGCAGATCTTTTTTGACTAACTGATCTTGCAGTGCTTTTGATGCTGTAGAAATAACAACAGTCTTCCCTGACAGGATTGCAGGAATAAGGTACGCAAAAGTTTTTCCAGTTCCTGTACCCGCCTCACAGACTAGTACACTCTCGCTTTCATTATTAACACATTTCTGCCAGGCATCAGCCATTGTTAGCTGACCTTCTCTTACTTTAAAGTCGGGGATTTTCTCAGAAAAAATTCCATCTTTGCCTAGGTATGAGATAGCGTCTTTTCTTCTTTGAAAAGAAAAGTCATCTGAATCAGTGTCATCGTAATTTACATTAGTGAAGTTATCAGCTGTTTCCTTATAATAATTACTGCTTTTAGGCTTATTGCCAATATCCTCACTATAAGTTACATACCAATCCATAAATATAAAAAGAACTAATCCTTGATAGCAAAACTTGCATATACATCTGAAGAAATTGTAATTTTTTCAGGGCTATACTCTGTGTTACTATCATTTTCATCATTTGCTACAGCTAAAGTAGCTACCTTTGCCATTCTTGACTGAAGTCTGTAAGAAGATACGTTATTTGAATTTGTAAATTTCAAAGAACAAGCCTTTTTAATTTTTACACCAAAGCCTTTTGCTAAAACAGAAGCTTTGTTTTTGGCATCATTTATAGCTTTTTGATTGGCTTCATCTTCAAGTTTTTTGCTATCTTTGATGGTATATTCAAAGCCGTTAATTTCAGTAATACCAGCATCAACGGCAGCTGTTGTTAGTTTTTCAATTAAAGAGAAATCAGCTACTTTAAAAGTGATATCTCGTGTAGCCACATATCCTTCAAATACTCGCTTACCTTCATTTGTATATGAATATCTTGGATATAGTGAAATAGTTGAAGAAACAATATGCTCCTTTTTAAGACCTGACTTTTGAGCACTCTCGTATAGTTTAGTTATCTGTTTTTCAGTTTTTTCACGAGCATCTTTAGCATTCTTTTCCTCATTTTTAGCACTATAACTTAGAACTGCAAGATCTGGAATTGCCTCAACTTGGCCATGACCATTGACCTCAATGAGACCGGCCGCTGAGCAACTGTCTGCATGTGAGTTATTAGAAAATGACAATAAAGTTGCAGATAACACTAAAAACAAGGCTTTCTTATTCATGATAGACATCCAAAACTAGATAAAAACAAGACAATATTGCTTTTATAGCTTAAAAAGCACAAAGTAGCTTGCTTATTATGATACACGAAACTATGAATTTTGTTTTTTAAAACAACTAAGGTTGTTACCACATAGGTAACAATTAAGATAGAGCACGACCACAGTGTAGCCGTGCTTAAATAGGAAATGAATTATTTCTTATGTAACTGACGTGAAGCTTCTGCTGCAGCAACTACAGACTCTAATGAAGAGTGAGCATCTGATGCTGATTCAACAGCAGCACCAACAGCACCTTCTAAAATTGGAGCATCAGCAATTCTAACTTTGCCTTTTAAAGGCTCTTCCAACATAGAGATTGCTGCCTGTGAACTGATTACACCTGAACCTAAATCACATACAACAACGACACCGTCACCTTCGTTAGCGTTTTTGATAGCTTCTAAAATACGCTTTGGATCTGTACCAAGCTTACCCTCTGCATTTCCGCCTGCAGCAATAATTGGAAGCTTGTGATCACCTGAAGCAGAGATCTGCTCAACCATATCGCAGATGCCTTCAGAAACCTTTTGACTGTGTGATACCACCACAATACCAATCATTTATAACTCCTTAACAATCTTTATAAACTTTGCCTTGATAAACTTTGCAAAAAACAAACCGTGCACAGCACAATTTATGTAACACTCTAAATTTTCAATATTTTAAGCAAAATTCTATACCGAAACTTGATCATAATTCACATCATCGATTTTTATTATCTATTTGTTAATGCGACGAACGTAAAATCATGTTCACTTCAAAAAAAACGAGATCTATAGACAAAAGATCCAATTGCTGACCTTTTTATATGATCTTTAACTATAGTATCCATTTGCCATTTTTAAATATTACTAGTGGCTAAAACAATATATAGCACAGATACGACTTGCTTTGAACTATCAAAATTGATTTTTTTGTTAATTTTGCTATCTATATTTTCTTATTACTGAAATAACTGGGCCTATGATCACAACTCTTGAGTTGTCAGTAATTTCAACGGGAGGATATTCCCTATTTCGAGGCAACAACATTTTGGTCTTACCAAAGCGAATTTCTTTAATAGTAAATTCATTGTCAACAGATGCAACCACTACATCTCCATCATGAACCTCTAAAGAGGAATCTACAAGTACATAATCACCATTCATGATCCCTGCTTCTTTCATTGATTCTCCTGAAACTCTATAAATATAGGTAGAAGATGGCGACTTTACCAAAAACTCGTTTACATCAAGATTTTCATCAATATAGCCACCATTTGAAGCCGGGAAACCAGCCTGAATGCTTTCCTGAGCTAACGGCAACTCTATATGAGTTCTCTCTTCTACAGCTTTACCAAAGGATTCAAGTGAGTCTTTCATAGGATGATATACGTTATTTAAAAACAGCCTGTCATTTGAAAAGATCATACGCCAAAGAGTAATTTTTGACCATTACTATGAAAACAATGATATGAAGCGATGTTTATGTGACTCATATATGATAAATTGAACTTTCATCAAAATCTTATTTGATGAAAGCATATGGAGAATGAGAGATTAACTTTTAGAAAAGACGAATACTTTCAACTTTAGACCACATCGTCGATTGAAGAGCCTAAAGTCTTTTTCTCTTCTACAAAATCACTTTCAAAGTCATTATTTAATGTGCTCTCTCTTTCGTGACGATGCTCTTTTGAAGCTGTTTTATGTGATCTGTTTGCAGCTGTAGTTTCTCTTACCCTGCGATTAAACACTAAGCTATCAGGACCTAAAGCTGCCCTAGGTACAATGGTATATAAAAAATCTTGACTCATATGTACCTCCTATCTTGTCTTAATCTTTCCTCTTACTTATTTAACGGTTTTTATAAAAGTAAATTTATGTATTATTGAATTAAGTGAGAAAAATTATGATGCTATGCCTATTTGATAAAAATTCATCATGATACAAATCGTACTTTTTACTTGAAGTTCAAAGGTGAAGTTTATGCTATAATCGAGCTTATACAGTAATTTTTTATTTTTAAAATTCAAATAATTGAACGGTGATAACATGAGCGAAGAGACTATTTTTACAAAAATCATCAACGGTACCATTCCTTCAAAGACCATTTACCATGATGATCTAGTTACAGCTTTTCTAGATATCAATCCTAAAGCTGAACACCATATTCTAATCGTAACAAATAAGCCTATTCCTTCAGTATCACAGGTAGAGCCTGAAGACGAGCAGATGATGGGACACCTCTTTATTGTTGCAAGAAAAATTGCCGAAGATCTTGGTGTAAATGAGTCAGGTTACCGTCTTATCGTAAATGTTGGTAAAAATGGATGTCAGGAAGTTCCTCACATTCATATGCACCTTTTAGCAGGTGGTTATTTAGGTGGTTTTGGTTTCCCAAATGACAAAATTTAATCCAAAGAATTTAAAAAAGTCTTTATTACTAAGCTGTATGTGTTTAGGTATACTTTCACTTACAGCATGTAATACTTATTATTTTGACAGTTCTGTAGGTCCAGAAGGGCAGACAGTTCAGGCAGAGCTAGTTCGTCCTCATAAAAAAGCTCCAACAAAAAATAATAAGAAAGCTACTGTAAATAAAAAGAAGTCTCAAAATCAAACTGTTGTTAAGTCTGATGATAAAGCTAAAAGTGATCTTGTTGCAAAAGCTTTTAATCAGGAGATGCAGGCAGGTGTCGTAAAACCTTATGTACCAGATGGTGGCAAAGACCAAGCTGAAGGTTCCCTGTTGCCTGTATTAAACGATCTTAAAGAAAAAGAGAATTCTTCACCATTAGCATCTGTATCTGTAAAAGATGTGGTACAAGGTAATGTAGATCTTAATAATTTAAATCAGGATCAGAATGCTACTACTAATGTTGAAACTCAATCTAAAGTTCCACAATCATTTGTCCCTGAAGAAAATACTCCTCAGGACTTAACCAAACTAGAAAAAGAGGACAATGCAACAGCAGTTAACTCTCAAGAAGTAGAAATTGCAAACTCAAATGAGACATCAACTCTTGAAAGTCTACAGAGTGCACCTGTAAATTCTAAGTGTGGAACCGCTAATACCAGCAATGCAGCTCAAATTGCCTACAAGATTGCAGTAGGTCAGGCTCAAAGGTTAAAAAATGAGCAAGGTCCTGTTTATATTGCACCTACAGTAGTGCCAGACAGCGTATCTGACTGTATAGGAGATCTTTCAGGCGCAATCCGTCAGGCATTAAATTCTGCAGGCATTGAAACTGTTGTAGGAGCTGGTGTTGATGTTTCACAGAACACTGGTTCTTCTGCAGTTATTCCTTCTTTAGTAAGAGCGTGCAGACAATCTGGTATTCCTATCTTGAATGTCTCTGTAATTAGACACATAGGACCAAAGACTGTAATCAATATTAGAAACATGAGAGCAAAAGACGGCATCACGCTTGTTCAAAATACCTCTCAGCTTTAAGTGTAATTTTTTAAACAGTGACCTTTGGTCACTGTTTTTTTGTGTGTAGAAAAAGTGATTCAATTATCAGATGTAACAATCATGCGCGGAAGCAAGTACCTTTTAGAAAATGCTTCTGCCAGTATTTTTCCTGGTCAAAAAGTTGGTATTATCGGAAGAAATGGTTGTGGCAAATCTACTTTATTTGCTGCAATCAAAGGCGAGATTGCACCAGAGTTAGGATCATTAACTGTTCCTCGCAATTTTAAAATTTCAGCAGTTTCTCAGCAAACTCCTTCTTTAGATATTTCCGCTCTTGATTACGTAAAACAAGGTGATAAGGATCTTACAGAACTTCTTACTCAAAAAGAAAAAGCCTATGCTGAGAATAATGGTGAAAAAATAGCCTTAATCGAAGATAAATTAGGTATTGCCGGTGTCTGGACCATCGACTCTAGAGCAAAAATCTTATTACACGGTTTAGGCTTTGCTGAAGATGAAATGCAAAAGGCTGTAAAAGAGTTCTCTGGTGGTTGGAGAATGCGACTAAACCTTGCTCAGGCTCTTATTTATAAATCAGATGTATTGCTCTTAGATGAGCCTACAAACCATTTAGACTTAGATACAATTATCTTTCTTGAAAACTACTTAAAGAGTTTTGAGGGTACTATTCTTTGTATCTCACATGATCGTGACTTTTTAGATACTTTCTGCTCACATATTTTACACTTTGAATCAAACCATCTAGTCATGTATACAGGTAACTATTCAGACTATGAGAGATTGAGAGCAGAAAGGATTAAAAACGAAAAAGCTAATCGCCGTCGTGAAGAAGCTTCATTAGCTCATATGCAGGACTTTGTTGAGAGATTTAGATATAAGGCCTCTAAAGCAAAGCAAGCTCAAAGTATGTTAAAAGCTATTGACAGATTAAAGCTTACTGCCGTTACTCAAGAAGAATCCCCTTACCATATTAAATTTACAGATCCTGAAAGAACTGTAGATATCATTGCAGATTTAAAAGAGCTTGATTGTGGCTATTCAGAAAATGACATCATTTTAAAAAAAGTTAACCTGATGTTAATAGCTGGTGACAGAATCGGACTTTTAGGTCGTAACGGTCAGGGTAAATCAACTTTAATTAAAACCTTATGTTCTGTGCTAAAACCAGTACATGGCACAGTAACCTTAGGTAAAGGCATTAAGATTGGTTACTTTGCTCAGCATGAACTAGATCAGCTCTCAGGTCAGATGAGTGCTCTAGATCATTTAAGAGCAATTGATCACAATGCTAAAGAAAAGGATTTAAGAACATTCTTAGGCTCTTTCTCTTTTAGTGGAGATAAGGCCACACAAAAAGTTGAAGATATGTCAGGTGGCGAGCAAGCAAGACTTGCCTTAGCTATCGTTGCCTATCAAAAACCTAACCTCCTGCTTTTAGATGAGCCTACCAACCACCTTGATCTTGATATGCGAGAAGCTCTGTCTTTGGCCCTATCAACATATAAAGGAGCCTTAATACTTGTATCTCACGACCGCCACTTATTAGAAGCTATTGCTGATAAACTGTGGCTCATCGATGATGGAAATGTTTCAGAATTTAACGGTGATCTTAATGATTACCAGGAATTTTTGAATAAAAAGAACCGCGAGTATAAAGAAAAACTCAACGAAAAGACTCAAAAACAACCTAACCAAAATTTGGTTTCAGAAAAAGCTAAAGCTCAAACTTATAAAACCAAAGAACAAAAAAAACTTGAAGCACAAAAAAGACAGAGCTTAAGACCATTAAAACTTGAAATAGAGAAATTAGAAAAGCAAATGGAGAAAATAAAAAAATCCCTTGCTGATATTGATACTACCTTGTCTGATCTTGAGCTTTACTCAAAAGAACCAGAAAAGGTAGAAATACTCTCGATTGAAAGAGCAAAACTATCAGATGAATTAGATGAATGTGAAATTGCATGGATTGAAAAACAGGATGAATTGGAACAGGCAATGAAAGAGTAATACTCTTTGTTCATGTTAATTTTGAAGAAGGCTTCTGCCTTCTTCTTTTGTATTAGCCATCTATTTTTTCAATCACAGCCCTGCCTGAGGTCATCTGAATTACAGATGAGGTAAACAACTCAGTACTGTCGTTAGGGATCATCACGGTAAACAACACCTTATCGGTGTATTCCTGATTTAATACTTGAGCATTTACTTTAATTAGCAAACGTTGGAATAAAGTGACATTTGAATGCTCTATTTGAACTTTATAAGTAGTCATTAAAACCATTGGTGTCGTCTTTAATGACTCCAAAGCCTGCTTGACGCTGTCTTGATAAGCTTTTACCAAGCCTCCGGTTCCTAAAAGAATGCCTCCAAAATAGCGTGTTACAACAGCTGTGATTTCACCTACATCACAATGTAAGATTACATTTAACATAGGTTGACCTGCTGTACCATGAGGCTCACCATCATCTGAGCATCCAGCATAACCTGAGGTACCAGGTTTATCTGCATTAAAGGCAAAGCAATTATGCCTTGCATCCATAAACTCATTAGTTACCTTGTCAATAAAAGCTTTAGCTTCATCTACCCCATGAGTTCTTGCAATGGATGTGATAAACCGACTTTTTTTAATCGTCAACTCGGTTCTATGAATTTCGCCTTTTTTAAGATCTGGTACTAGATATGTATCGTTACTCATGAATGTGACTTTGTTGTGCTTTTAAACTGCAAATATATATACTCAAATTATCTAGGTGCAATTATACAGGACGATTTATAAAGACCAATTACTTTTCTCTAAATATGCAAAAGTAAAGTTTAATAAATTGATTTAAAAACACAAATTTATGTTAGCATAGGGTAACTTTAGTGTATTATGAAGGAATATTATGACTTTTGAAGATCCACTACTTTTAGCCATCACCTCTGGCGCGTTTATCTTTATGTGCACAACTTTAGGTGCTGCTGTTGTTTTCGTACTTTTAAAACAAAAGAATCGTATCTATACCCAATTAAGCATGGGTTTTAGTGCCGGCATCATGCTCGCAGCCTCTATTTTTAGCTTAATTCTACCAGCTCTTGAGGTAGGAAACGCTACAGGTAACTCACGCTTAATACCGGTGATTAGTGGCTTCTTTTTTGGAGTCATGTTTTTAATTATTTTAGATAAATCCATGCCTCACTTGCATGTACTCTCAACATCACCTGAAGGACCAAAATCTAATTTAGGCAAACACTCGTTAATGTTTCTTGCTATCACCATTCACAATATTCCTGAAGGCATGGCCGTTGGTGTTTCAGCAGCTGCCTCAGGTACAGGTGTAGGTCTTGTAAGTGCTACCGCAATTTTAGCTTTAGGTATTGGTATTCAGAATATTCCAGAAGGCGCTGCCGTTTCCATGCCCTACTTTGCTGACGGTATGTCAAGAGTAAGATCATTTATCTTAGGAACACTCTCAGGAGCTGTGGAACCTGTTGCCGCAATCTTAGTTGTGCTGCTAGCTGATACTGTCGCACCATATCTACCTTGGTTCTTATCCTTTGCAGCAGGAGCCATGATGTATGTTGTAATCGAAGAATTGATCCCTCAAGCACATAATCTTGGGAATTCTGATAAAGGTACAATCAGTGTGTTAGCTGGATTTTTATTGATGATGTTTTTAGATGTAAGTTTAGGATAGAAATTGATATCACATTAGATGTTACGGATAGATCAAAAACTCTATCCATAACCAAAAATTTTTTTAGATCACTTTTCCTAAATAAGCACTTGCTGCAAACTTAGCTGCTGTAAGTAATCCATCTCCTAACTTAGATAGTATTGAATAATCCTGGTCATCAACTTTCTTTTCTAATAATTCCCATTCTTCTTTTTTAGGTGAATTATTTAAAACAGAAAATCTCTCTTCTAATGAACTCTTGTTATTAGCTGTTACCTCTTCAGTTTCGTCACTTGCGCTATCCTGATATGCAGAAGATAGCTGAGATAAGAAATAGTTATCATCAGTATCTGACACCTCCATGTTTGAAGAGAAACTGTCTTTAAAGCTATCAGTTTTATTAGCAGATGATGTCAGAATAGATAGAGCTTTGGCAAAATCTACTCCATTATCACTGTTCTTAGATACCTGAAGATTATTCTGTGTTACAGAATTACTATTCTGTACATTAAGATTCAGATAACTGTCAAGAGATGATCTTGTTAATGACGCTGACATCCTAACCTCCTCGAACGGCAAGTATTGCCGTTTTTAATTTGCTATATAGACATCAGCAGGAAGTATGCCAAATTCACTTTTTTTTGGCACACTAGAGAAAAGAAATTTAAGACTAGTTTTGAATTTGATATTTGTCTGACAGTAAACGTTCAAAAACAACTTCCTCATAGCCTTGTTCTTTATCGCGAGGGGTTTCGTCCTTGAACTTGTAATTGCTCTTAACCCAAGCTTTTTTGGTTTCAGTCTTAGGTGAGGTTACATTCTTTTTACAATCGTTATAGATATAAACGTTATGTATATCGTTTATATCTTTTAAAATGATAGGAGCTTCTTCACCTGAGGCAAACACATACCACCCCTGTGTGATCCACTTGGTTTTATCAATACGTGCATTTACTGCAAGAGAGCAGTCTTCTGATGTATCATTGCGAACATCAATCAACACCTCAGCGTGTGACTGAGAAATAAGACCTAAACCTAACACTGCTCCTGCAATTATGCCTTTCATTTTCTTACTCCGTACAAAACTTTCGCTATATTGTACTATATGAAACTACAAAAATTATCCAACAAAGGTTCAATTATTTTAAATTTTCTAAAAATCTTCTCCTGAAAATAAAAGAGCTCTAATACAAAAGTAGAAGAGCTCTTCGAAATAATTAGTAGTATTTTCTGCTACTAATTCCAACCAGTAGCTTCACGAATTCCATCTGCAATATCTGCTGCAGTTGGAACTACGGTGACGCCAGCTTCTCTTAAAGCATGTTGCTTTGCAGCAGCTGTTGCATTGCCACCTGAGATAATCGCACCAGCGTGCCCCATACGCTGTCCTTTAGGGGCTGAAGCTCCAGCGATGTAAGAGACAACTGGTTTGGTCATATGCTCTTTAATATACTTTGCTGCATCCTGCTCAGCAGTACCACCAATTTCACCTACTAAAACCACAGCCTCAGTTTCAGGATCATTTTCAAATAACTTTAAAATGTCTACAAAGCTTGAACCCTGTACAGGATCACCTCCGATACCCACACATGTAGACTGGCCAAAACCCGCCTCTGTTGTTTCTTTGACAGCTTCATAGGTTAAAGTGCCTGAACGAGATACAATACCTACCTTTCCTTTCTTAAAGATTGAAGCAGGCATAATACCAATCTTGCACTCATCAGGTGTTAATACACCCGGACAATTAGGTCCAATTAAAGTTGTTTTTGTGGTCTTTAACTTTGCCTTTACCTTTAACATATCCAATACAGGAATACCCTCTGTAATACAAATTACGAGTTCAAGACCAGCGTCAATAGCTTCTAGAATTGAATCTGCTGCAAATGGAGGAGGCACCATTACCATTGATACCGTAGCCCCTGTTGCTGCTACGGCCTCTTTTACAGTATTAAATACAGGTAAGCCTAAATGAGTCTGACCTCCTTTACCAGGAGTTACTCCTCCTACTAACATAGTGCCATACGCTAACATTTGTTCACAATGCTGTGTGCCCTGTGATCCTGTAATACCCTGACAGATAACCTTTGTATCTTTGTTGACTAAAATACTCATTTTAAAACCTACTATGCCTTAGCTGCCTGAACTGCAAGTGTTGCGGCCTGTCTTAAATCACGGGCTGATACAATATTAAGACCACATTCGTTTAAGATCTTTTCACCTACCTGTGCTTGATTACCCTCAAGCCTTACTACAACAGGAACTGAGATCTTGATCTGCTCAACTGCACCACGAATACCTTCTGCGATCATGTCGCAACGAACGATGCCACCAAAGATGTTTACCATGATACACTTTACATTAGGATCTTCTAAGATAACCTTAAAAGCTTCCATAACACGCTCTTTTGTTGCAGTACCGCCAACATCTAAGAAGTTAGCAGGAGCACCTCCTAAGTTCTTAATAATATCCATAGTACCCATAGCAAGACCGGCACCATTAACCATACAGCCGATATTACCTTCTAAAGGCACATAGCTAAAACCAGCAGCTACTGCTCTTGCTACACGAGGATCTTCTTGAGAAGGATCGTCTAACTCTGCCATTTCAGGATGACGATACAGTGCATATGGATCAGTATTAATCTTAGCATCGCAACATAAGAGATCACCTTCTTTAGTTACCACTAAAGGATTGATCTCAACTAAGGACAGATCCTTTTGAACAAACATCTTGCAGATCCCTAAAAAGATCTTAGCAAATTGATTTACTTGCTTTCCCTGTAAGCCTAACTTATAAGCTAGTTCCCTCCCCTGATAGGACTGAGGGCCTGTAAGCTCATCAATAGCAACCTTTAAGATTTTCTCAGGCTGATTTACAGCTAGCTCCTCAATTGACATACCACCTGCTTCTGAAGCGATAATAGTAAGATGAGCGGATGCTCTATCGATAGTAGCTGAAACATAGAGTTCTCGAGCTATATTTGATGCTCTCTCAATTAAAATTCTGTTAACAGGCTTGCCGTGTGGACCACTCTGACGGGTAACTAATCTTTTACCTAACCACTTAGCAGCGAATGCTTCAGCTTCAGCTGGACTCTGTACTAAAGCTACACCACCTGCTTTTCCTCTAGCTCCAGAATGGACTTGACACTTAACTACAAAAGGACCTGGTGCTAATTCATAGGCAGCCTTACCAATACCGGTTGCCTTAGTGCTTACAAAAAAAGGAGCAACGGGAAGTCCGTACTCCTTAAAAATCTCTTTTGCCTGATATTCATGTATATTCATTTTTATTACTTCCCAAAATTTTTAATTATTAAATAACAAAAAGGGCACCTGCGTAAAGTAGATGCCCTATTTTGGTTAGTATAAAAACAATGAATAATTAAGCTTATTCAGCACTGTTATTTTGTTGATTTACAAGCTTAATTCCATCCTCATTATACTCAATATCACTGATATCACGTGCACCCAAATAGATCATAGAATTTGTCTTATTCTGTTTAAATTGCACCAATTGAGCGCGAATTAAAGTTGTGTATTTATCAAGTTCTGCTTTATCTGCATCATTAACGCTCTTTAATACAGCCAGAACTGGTTGACCTTTATTAGTAGTTGCTACACTGTCATTTACTTTATTTGGAATTGAGTAAACCTCTAGAACGAAGTATGGATCAAGAGTTTGATCGTCTCTTGATATAGTTACATCAGAAGCTTTAGTTACATCTTCAGTTGACTCAACAACCTTACCATCAGCTATATCTTTCTTAATTTTTGCTAAGATGTTTTGTGCCTTATCTGAAACTAGCTTATTTAAAGCAAGTTTAGTAGCCTTGTCTTTTACTTCATCTAGCTTCAGCAATGTCTCATCTTTATAGTCATTAACATTTAATACGATGCAAGCTTCATTGCCTAATGAAATAACAGCAGAGTTTACATTTGAAGATCTGTTCTCTTCATTAAATGCTAACTTCTGAACATCATCTGTAGATAAAGGCCACTTTAATGACTTGTCGCCAAGTGATACTACTCCTGACTCTAAGATTGGTGATTTTACTTCCTCTGATGCTGCCTCTAGTGAATCAGGCTTCTCGTATGAAACATCAGTTAACTTAGCAGTCTTTTCGTTATATAACTCTAAAGCTTTTGCATCAACAAACTTAGCCTTAACTTCATCTTTAATGTCTGCTAACTTAGGAACAAATGACTCAGTAATACCATCTAACTTTAAGATGTGAGCGCCAGAATCGTCAATTACAACGTCAGATACATCACCAACTTTTTTAATTGCAAATAAGGCAACATCAAGCTGAGATGATAATGAACCTTTCTCTAATAAGCCTAATGAACCATGATCCTTTTCAAAATCCTTGTCATCAGAATATTTAGAACCAACATCTTCAAAGCTCTTACCTGACTTTAATTCAGCTAAAGCTTCTTTTGCCTTCTTTGCGTAATCATCTGTTGAAGCCTTAATCAAGATCTGTGAGCATTCACGTTTTTGAGGAACTGTAAAATCAGTCTGATTTAAGTTGTAGTACTCTTCTAATTTCTCATCAGTTACCTCAACTTCTTTCTTTAAGTCATTTACTGTTAAAAGAATATAGGTAAATTTTACACTAGCAGGCTTCTTAAATAAGTTCTTGTTCTCATCATAAAACTTCTTTACCTCTTCATCATTTACACTAACAGTTTTTTCAAGCTTTTTAGTGTCTACAGTATAGGTATCGATAACTCTAGTCTGAGCAAATAACTTTGCTAAAAGCTCTACTTCGTGAGGATACACTGAAGATCCTGATAGTAAAATTGGATTTACTAAAGTTTCTTGAGCTAACTGAGTACGTAACTGCTCAGCAAAGTAATCAGGACTTGACCCCATGTTACGAACTTTAGCTAAGAATAAATCGTTGTTGAACTTGCCATCCTTTTGAAAAGCTCTTTCTTTACGAATAGCATCTTTTACCTGTTCGTCACCAACTCTAACGCCCTGCTCATAAGTAACAGAATTTAAAGCTACATTATCAATCATGCGCTCTAAAACCTGCATACGCATAGCTTTAACATTCTCAGGATTTTCAAAGAACTTGTTTACCTGTGGACCATACTGATTCTGCATCATGCGAACCTGATCTTGGTACTGAGCATTCCACTGTTCTGTCTTAATGCTGTATTTACCAATTTTTACAGGATCAGTATTAAGTTTAGGGATCAAATAATTGCCGACACCAGCAAAAATAAATGAAAGAATAATAATCCAGAATAGGATCTTAAAAACTTTACCGTGCGCACCATCACGCAACTTATCAGTTAACATTTTTTAATTATCTCCGTAGCACTTGCTACACATGGTGAAAACATACTTACCAAATTATAAAAGAATTGCTACTAAAATTAAATTGCACAATTCACATAGATGCGCTTTTGCAAAAAAAATCCCCGAATTTTCAAACTCAGGGATCTTTTGACAAACAAATAAAATTATTTGTTTACGATATCCTTTAATGGCTTGCCTGCCTTGAATGCAGGAACCTTAACTGCAGGGATCTGTACAACTTCACCAGTACGTGGGTTACGGCCTGAACGAGCGGCTCTATCACGAACTAAGAAATTACCAAAACCGATTAAAGTTACAGTCTCACCTTTTGCTAATGCATCCTTTACTGAATCTAAAAATGCATTTACTGCTGCAGCTGAATCTTTGATAGTTAAACCTGACTTCTTAGCGATGCTATCAACTAATTGACTTTTATTCACAATATACTCCTAATTGGGTTTGTTAAATTGCGCGTATTTTATGTTAACGCTTGAGCCTAAAGCCCTTAAGCTATTATGCACGTGTTTTGCGCTGTTTATAGATTTATTATTTCGAAATATTGATCTGCATCGAATTTTTTACAAAAAAAAGAGGAGTAAAAGTACTATCAGAATGCGGTTTTGCTAATTTTTTGTAAAATAAACTCCTCGTTTGAAGTTCAAATTTGTTCATTTGAGGAGTTAAATTTGAATTATTTCAAGAAAATCAAAGCTTCTTTTACAAAGAACTAATCTTTTTTCTTGTCATGCTCTCTTATATAAGCTAACAAAGGTGGCAGGAGATCATCTTCAATATGAGCTACTTTTTGTCTTAAAACATAAGCATTGTCATCTTTCAAATACTCTAAGTTGTCCTGACACTCCATCATCATAGGCAGAGTATTCTCTACGCTTACACATAGGGGTTTGATGATCTTCAAAAATGCTTCTGGGTTAACCACCTTATCTGAATTTACCTCAGGAGCTATCTTCTCTAAAACTTTGATTAGAGCATCAGCTGAACCTACAATCTTTTTGATTTCATCATCTATTGTATTTTCATCTTTGCTTTCTGTTTGCTCATCATCGAATTGTACAAAAGTTTCATCTTCTTTGTCTAAAGATGCTTTATTATCAATGTTTTGATTATTCTGGGTGTTGCTCATTTGTTTATTCCTACAGAACAATATTCATACTATCTTCTTTCTTTTTTCTAGAACCTTTTGATGGTTGCTTTTTATCTTTCAAAAGCCAGCTAGTAGTTGGCATGAATGTATAAGGATCATGCTCTAAAGCTGTCTTTAAAACATCTTCAATTCTAGATACAGGTTTAATTGTCATTTTCTCTTGAACTACAGGAGGGATGTCCCAAAGATCTTTTTCATTCTCCTTTGGGATCATTACGGTCTTAATACCACCTCGCATAGCTGCAAGTAGTTTCTCTTTCAAACCACCAATTGGCAGCACATCACCTCGTAAGGTGATCTCACCTGTCATAGCAACATCAGATCTTACAGGATTTCCTGTTAGAGCAGATACGACTGCTGTTACCATACCAACACCTGCTGAAGGACCATCTTTAGGTACAGCTCCTTCTGGTACGTGAACATGCAAATCGCAGGTCTCAAAGAAATCCTGATTTAAGTGCAAATCCTTTGATAAGGTTCTAACTACAGTAATTGCTGTAGAGATTGACTCTTTCATTACATCACCTAACTTACCTGTTAACTGATGTTTACCCTTACCTTCGTTTGCTACTGCCTCTAACTGTAGAATGTCGCCTCCAAGTGTTGACCAGGACAAACCGTTGACGATACCTACCTTGCTTTCTTTTAGCTTTGAGGTGAAGTCATACTTCTCAGGTCCTAACATTCTGTGAATGTCTTCGATGGTTACATGTGTAGCCTTAAGTTTCTTAGCTTTAGGATTTTCGATCATCAAATCTTTAATGGTCTTTCTGATAATCTCTGTTAGGGTACGCTCTAATTCACGCACTCCAGCCTCATGGGTGTAGTAACGAATTAAGTGTAATAACACATCATCAGCTATAGTGATCTCTTTTTCACCTACATTTGCTAAACGTAACTGTTTAGGGAACAAATGCTCTTTAGCAATATGGAACTTTTCATCTTCTGTATATGAAGATAAGTCGATGATCTCCATACGATCTAATAAAGGTCCTGGGATGTTATATGAATTTGCTGTTGTCACGAACATGACATTAGACAAATCATAATCAATCTCTACATAGTTATCTTCAAAGGTAGAGTTTTGCTCAGGATCTAAAACTTCTAATAAAGCTGCAGACGGATCACCATGAACTGATGACACAACCTTATCAATTTCATCTAATAAGAACAGAGGATTGTTTACACCAACCTTTGCCATATTAGAAATAATGCGACCTGGCAGAGCACCTATATAGGTTCTTCTGTGACCACGGATCTCAGCTTCATCGTTAACGCCACCTAAAGCTACTCTTACAAACTTTCTGCCTGTAGCTTCAGCAATAGACTTACCTAATGAGGTTTTACCAATACCAGGAGGTCCCATTAAACAAATGATAGGTCCATGCAGTCTATCTGCTCGCGACTGAACAGCTAAATACTCTAAAATCTTATCTTTAACCTTAGTTAAACCATAATGATCTCTGTCTAAGACCTCTTTAGCCTTCTTTAAATCATGATTTACCTCTGAGCAGTCAAACCAAGGTAAAGATAACAAGCAATCAATATAGTTTCTTACAACAGAGTACTCAGATGAGTTAATGCTCATTGAGTTTAGTTTTCTGATTTCTCTTTCAATGCGTTTATGGACGTATTCAGGAGCCTTTAGCTCCTCATTTCGTGTCATAAAAGCTTGAACATCATCATCCTCTGAAACTGCTGACGGATCCTGAGAAATAACCTGTCCAGCCGGTACCTCTGCACTCTGCTGCTCTGTAACCTGGATATCCACCCATTTACCAAGTGCTGTCAGTGCCTCATTCTTTGTCATTCCTACTACATTCGGAATCTGTGCAGTATCACCATGATCCAGACCACGGCTGACAGTCAGTGTAACAGAGTCTCCTGATGTCATGCTTGTGCCTGCTTCCGGAGATACGCTCATCACATATCCTGGTTCAACAAGCGGCCATCCGCTGTCATCAGCCTCACTATATTCTTTCTGTACAGTTACAGTAAGTCCCATATCCTCGAGAGTCTGCTGTGCATCCACACCTGTCTGATCTGAAAGTTCCGGAATTGTAATTTCCTGCTGTCCCTTGCTGATATGATATTTGATCGTTGTATACTGCTCTACCTTGGTTCCCGCCGGGATATCCTGAGAAGAAATTCTTCCCTTTTCCTGTGTGGAGTTCTCCTCTCCGATCATCTGTTTACCAAGTTTTTCTTCTTCCAGAAGTGCTGCAGCCTCATCCTCTGTCTTACCTACCAGATTCGGAACTGCTACCATTCCATCCTGGTCTGCAGAAGCAGTTTCCTGCTCTGTCTTCTGTGTATTTTCTGTTCCATTACTTCATTTAATAATTCATTCCACTTTTTACGATTGTAATTAAGACCACTTCCATAATCCTCAATACACTGGTCTATAATAATACCTTTAGCATTACAAAACTGTCGCAAAAATGCAACTTGATTCTGTAAATCATCTTTTTGATTTCTTGTAGACACTCTGGCATAAATAACTACTTGACGTTTATCATTTTCAATATTTATGCCTTTGAATTGAAGGTACTGGTCATAGGTATAATAACGCCTATCAGTTGGAGTTCGATTTGCCTTTAAAGTTCCTTCTCTGTCCCAGCGTTGCAATGTCTTAACAGACACACCTAACAGTTCAGCAAAATCTTTTGGCTTATAATTTGTGATATTTGATGTATTCATAATAATTTACTCCTTTGAGTATATTTAAACACATTTAACAATATATTCAATTACTTATTTTCTCCTCCTTGACGCTCCGCGGCACCTTTACTACCGGCACGCTTAAAGACAGGGGAATGAGCGATGAGCAGATTTCAGACTTGTTAGGAGGGGATGTAAGCAGACTGTCTGACGGATATCAGTCGGTCATTTTTTGCGGACAGT
>OQWI01000274.1_pt1 | contig 24151 bp, 20 predicted proteins | sample 1691551 | NCBI WGS metagenome assembly OQWI01 (sample SAMN03418259, study PRJEB22391) | human gut metagenome | biome: human-gut; feature: organic feature; material: feces | host: Homo sapiens | place: Tanzania | collected 2013-01
GGAGCCTTGCTGCCACACAGGAAAACAGCCTCCATGCACTCAGGCAATCATAGATGCCGGCATAAAAAATGTCGTGATTGGAAGCCGCGATCCGAATTCTCTCGTAAACGGAAAAGGGGTTGCTCAGCTTGAAAATGCTGGAATAAAAATTTTCCGGGATTTTATGAAAGCTGAATGTGATTCTCTGAATGAAATTTTCTTCTATTATATAACTGCTAAGCGTCCTTTTGTGATTGTAAAATATGCACAAAGCGCGGACGGAAAAACTTCACTTTCTTCAGGCGAAAGCAAATGGATTACAAACGAAAGTTCCCGTGAATATGTTCATTATTTGCGCGGAACAACTGCGGCCGTTATGTGCGGAATTCAAACTGTTCTAAAAGATGATCCGCTTTTGACTTGCAGAATTAAAGGCGAAGAATTGAATCAGCCTGTTCGTATTGTCCTTGATACAGAGTTGAAAATTCCGCTTGAAAGCAATCTTGTAAAAACCGCGAATGAAGTTCCGCTTATAATTTTTACTTGCTCTGATTCTGCAAAAAAATCCGCCCTTGAAGAAAAAGGCGCAAAAGTAATTCAGATTGAAAAAAAAGATTCTCATATCGACATTTTGCAAGTGCTAAAAAAACTTGGCGAGTTTTCAATTGACAGCGTTCTTGTTGAATCCGGCGGCTCTCTTAATTCAAGCCTGTTTTTTTATGGCAAAGAAAAAAAATGCCTTGTAAACAAAGTTCTTTGCTTTGTCGCTCCTAAAATTTTAGGCGGAATAAATGGAACTGTGCATTCTCCGGTGCAGGGGATAGAATGCTCAAGCCTTTTGTCTTGCGTGAATCTTGCGCTGAAGAATATAAAAACTTTTTCTGGTGATTTGCTTTTGGAATACGATTTTAAAGAGCCGTGTTTGGAGGAATAATTTTGTTCACGGGAATTATAGAAAGCCTTGGCACTGTAAAAAATATTGTGAGAGCCAGCCATTCTTTTTCGATTGAGATTCAGTCTGATTTTAATGAAAAGCTTGTGCTTGGCGAAAGCATTGCCGTGAATGGGGTTTGCCTGACTGTCGCTGAATTTTCAGGCTCTGTTTTTAAGGCTGATGTTACACCGGAAACTTTTAGCCGCACTTCCTTAAAAATTCTTCGCCCCGGAAGCTTTGTAAATCTTGAGCGCGCAATGAAGGCTGACGGAAGATTTGGCGGGCATATTGTTTCTGGTCATATTGACGGAACAGGAAGAATTCTTGCTTTTTCAAAAAATGAAAATGCCGTGAACATTCAGTTTTCAATGGAAAAAAAACTCGGCGATTTTATGATTGAAAAAGGCTCTGTTGCAATTGACGGAATCAGTCTGACTGTTGCTTCTCTAAAATGGAGCGGCTCAACTTGTGTTATTTTCGTGGCGGTTATTCCGCATACTTGGAGCAACACCGTTTTTAGCAAAAAAAAGCCAGGCGACCTGGTAAACATTGAATGCGACATTGTTGGAAAATATATAAGGCATTTTACTTTGGAGGAAAAAAATGAAGGCTGAAAAATTTGCGCTTATAGAAAAAGCTTTGCAGGATTTGCGCGGCGGAAAAATTATAATGGTTACTGATGACGAGTCGCGCGAGAATGAAGGCGACTTGATTTGCGCGGCAAGATTTGCTACAGGCGAAAATATAAATTTCATGGCGCGGAATGCGTGCGGACTTATCTGTATGCCATTAAGCTCTGAAATTGCAAAGAAATTCAATTTTTATCCGATGACGTTTCAAAATCAGGACAACCACGAAACTGCCTTTACAGTTTCCGTGGACCATGTTTCAACGACAACTGGAATCAGCGCATTTGAAAGAAGCACTACAGCAATTGCGCTTGTAAATCCTGAAACAAGGTCTGAAGATTTCCGTCGTCCTGGACATATGTTTCCTTTGGTTGCAAAAGACAAGGGAATTTTTGAACGCCAGGGACATACAGAGGCGACTGTTGATTTGTGCCGTCTTGCAGGTCTTGAGCCTGCTGGACTTTGCTGCGAGATTATGAGCGCAGACGGACACATGGCGCGCCGCCCTGAACTTGAAGAAAAAGCAAAAGAATGGAATTTGACTCTTATAACGATTGCCGATTTGATTGAATATAGAAAGTCAACTGAGAAATTCATTGAGCGTGTTGCAGAAGCGAATCTTCCCACAAAATATGGCGACTTTAGGCTTTACGGATTTTTGGACACAATCACGGGCGAGCATCACGAGGCTTTGGTTATGGGAAATGTTTCCGACGGAAAAAGTGTTTTGTGCCGTGTCCACAGCGAATGTCTTACAGGCGACACTTTCGGTTCAAGAAAATGCGATTGCGGCGAGCAGCTTGATCTTGCGATGAAAAAAATTTCTCAGGAAGGAAGGGGAGTTCTTGTTTATCTTTCTCAGGAAGGAAGGGGAATCGGAATCCTTAACAAGATAAAGGCTTACAGTCTTCAGGACAACGGCATGGACACCGTGGATGCTAATCTTGCGCTTGGTCTTCCAGAAGATGCCCGGGACTATTCGTGTGGAATTCAAATTCTTAAAAACCTCGGAGTTTCAAAACTTCGCCTTATGACAAACAATCCGCAGAAAATTGACGCCATGAACTGCAAGGAAAATGGAATTGAAATCGAAGAGCGTATTCCGCTTGAAATTCCGGTTCAAAAATATGATGAATTTTATTTGAGAACAAAGGCAAAACGGATGGGGCATCTGCTTTCTAACGTTTAGCGATTTCTAAAAATATTTTGGAGGAAAAAATGAAAGTTATTGAAGGAAAAGTTGTTTCTGGAAGTGCTGGCAAAATCAAAGTTGGAATTGTCGCCGCAAGGTTCAATGAGTTTATTGTTTCAAAACTTGTCGCGGGCGCAAAAGACGGACTTGTCCGTCACGATGTTGAAGATGATGACATAACTCTTTGCTGGGTTCCTGGCGCTTTTGAGATTCCTGTTGCTGCGAAAAAAATGGCTGAAAGCAAAAAATATGATGCTATTATTTGCCTTGGTGCTGTAATCCGTGGAGCTACAAGCCACTATGACTATGTTTGCGCTGAAGTTTCAAAGGGAATTGCCCAAGTTAGCTTGCAGACTGGACTTCCTGTTATGTTCGGGGTTCTTACAACTGACACGATTGACCAGGCGATTGAACGCGCTGGAACAAAAGCCGGAAATAAAGGCTACGACTGCGCCCTTGGAGCAATTGAAATGGTAAATTTGCTCAAGCAGATGTAAAATAAAATGTCCCAGGGCAAACGCATTATAAATATATTCAGCATAAAACTGGCTCCCAGACACGGTTTCCTGGTTCAAAATCGCGCAATAATGCGCTACACGCTGATTGTTGCAAAGTAACTATAGAATTGCCCGCTCACGCGGTCGCAGCAATCAGAGTGTTTTTGCCCCAGAAACCGTTCCTTCGCGCAAACTTTACTTAAATTATTTATAATGCGTTTGCCCTGTATAATAGTTAATTTTATACTAAAGCTAGTATTCCTAAGACCTGAAGTGAGTATTCCTAAGACCCTGAGTCAATATTCCTAAGGGTTGAAGTAAGTATTCCTAAGGGGCTTAGGAAGTATCACTTAGGCTCTTAGGAAGTATTACTTAGCCTCTTAGGAAGTATTACTTAGCTTCTTAGGAAGTATTCCTTTAGTTTGAAATTCCTAAAAGTGAAAAAAAATACCTTCTTAAAAAAGAAGGCATTAAAAATAATGAAAATCTATTAGTTTTTATTTGACTTCGTTTTTAAGTTCTTTTCCTTCTGTAAAATCCAGAATATTTTGAAGCGTTGTATCTGCGATTGCTTTAAGCGCATTTTTTGTAAGAAATGCCTGATGTCCAGTTATAATTACATTCGGGAAAGTTAAAAGCCGGGCAAGCATGTCGTCTTTTATAACGTCTGCAGACCAGTCTGCAAAGAAATATCGGCTTTCTTCTTCATAAACGTCAAGCGCCGCTCCTCCGATAGTTCTTTTCTTTAAAGCTTTTACTAGCGCATGAGTGTCGATTAAAGCGCCGCGTCCTGTATTTATTATAACCGCATCGTTTTTCATCATGGAAAGAGACTTTTCGTTTACAAGATGCTTTGTATCGTCTGTTAAAGGGCAGTGCAGGCTGATTACATCGCTTTTTTGGAACAATTCAATAAGCGGAATGTATGTAAAGCCTTTTTTTTCAGACCAGTCATTGTCTGGATATGCGTCGTACATTACGATTTTCATTCCGATTCCAGAAAGACATTCTGCCATTACTTTTCCGATTTTTCCAGTTCCAATGATTCCGGCTGTAAGTCCGCACAAATCCCGGCCTGTGAGTCCATTCAATGTGAAATTTCCAGAGCGAGTTCTTAAATATGCCTGAGGAATTTTTCTTGTAAGGGAAAGCAAAAGCGAAAGAGCGTGTTCTGCTACAGAATGAGGCGAGTACGCTGGAACTCTTGCAACTTTTATGCCGAATTCTTTTGCAGCTTCAAGATCCACATTATTAAAGCCTGCGCATCTCAATGCAATCATTTTTACACCGCATTTTTTCAGTATGGAAATAACGGTTCTGTTTATGGTGTCGTTTACAAATGTGCATACAATGTCATAGCCGGCTGCTGTCAATGCTGTTTTTTCTGTCAGATGAAAGTCAAAAAAATCAATATTGAATAGAAAGTTCTTGTTTTCTTCTGAAAAAGATTCCTTGTCATAGCTGCAGGCATCATAAAACGCAATTTTCAATTCCTTGTTTTTCATAAAAAATCCTCCGGTAAAAAGTTTTAATTTAAATATACAATTTTTTTGTTTAATTTGCATTAGTTTCTGTTTTTTTATTGATATTTTGTGAGAAATTTGCTTTCACTTTGAAAATGATTATTTTATTGGCTGCAATGTAGACTTGAAAAAATTTATTCAGTTTATATAATGAGAGAAAATATAATACTTGCGAGGTGTTTTTATGACAAAATTAGGTGCATTTGCTATTGGTGTTGCGGTTGGCGGAGTAACTCTTGCTTTGGTAAAAACAGCTGGATTCAAAAAAGTCTGCTCTAAAGTTATCAGCGCGGGAATGCAGCTAAAAGATGAAGCTGCTTCTTTTGTTGAAACTGTAAAAGAAGACGCGGAAGATATAAAGGCAGAGGCCGCTTACAATAAAAACGCATCAAAAGCTAATGCTTAAAAATCAGTCTTAAATTATTTAAAAATATCTTTTTAAAAAGGGATTGCAATGGATTTTCAGATTTCTCACAGTCTTCCAGGCAGAGTAAGGCTTAGATATGAGCGTCATATTCTGTCTTTGCGTCAGGCAATGCTTGTTCAGATGCTTGTCGGTCTTCAAGAAGGAATAGTTTCTATTTCTGTTAATACAGTTTCAGGAAGCATTCTTATTGAATACAAAGATACTTCCTTGGAAACAGTTATTTCTTACGTAAAGGCTCTTGATGGAAAGTATCTCAATGATGAAAATCTGCTTTCGAGCGTTTCTGTTCCTTCTGTGCAGGAAAGTCTTTTGGAATCGTTGCTGTCCCTTACAGTTGAGCATTTTCTAAAAAAATTTCTTCCTCTTCCATTGAGAAAAATCATTTCTCTTGTTTCAATTGTTCCTCGTGTTCAAAAGGGTATTGCAAGCGTAGTTAGAGGAAAGCCGTTCTGCGCGGAAACTCTTGATGCTGCCGCGATTTCTCTTTCATATTTAACTGGCGACATTGATACTGCTGGAACTATAAATTTCCTTTTGAATATCGGCGATACTCTCGAAGATTACACAAAGCGAAAGTCCCATGACAATTTGACTCAGTCGCTTCTTATAACTGATGAAACCGTTACAATCGTTCAGAATGGAGAAGAAAAAGAAATTTCCACACAGCTTTTAAAGGCGGGCGACATCGTTATTGTTCGCGCTGGCTCTGTAATTCCTGTTGACGGAACTGTTGTTGACGGCGTTGGAATGGTAAACCAGGCTTCAATGACTGGAGAAGCTCTGCCTGTTCAGCGTGAAAAAGGCTCGTCTGTTTTTGCTTCCACAATTATTGAAGAAGGCGAAATAAAGATAAAAGTGAAGGCTTGCGGAGGCGAAACCAAAGTAAGCAAAATTGCAAATATGATTGACCGATCAAATTCACTTAAGGCTGCAAGTCAGGAAAAAGCGGAACGTGTTGCTGACAATCTTGTAAAATACAATTTTTTAATTGCGGGTCTTGCGTATTTCTTTACACGTAACTTTACAAAGGCGGCTTCAACATTGCTTGTGGATTATTCCTGCGCCATGAAGCTTTCTGCTCCGATTTCAGTTCTTTCTGCAATGAGAGATTGTGCCCGGAACGGAATTCTTGCGAAAGGCGGAAAATTCCTTGAGGAATTTGCGGAATCTGACACAATTGTTTTTGACAAGACAGGAACATTGACAGAATCAAACCCTGTTGTAAAAAAGATTGTTGTTTTTGGCAGCAGAAAGGAAAATGAAGTTTTAAAACTTGCTGCTTGCCTTGAAGAGCATTTCCCGCATTCTTTGGCGCGTGCTGTTGTAAATGAAGCTGCGTCCAGGGGATTGAACCACAAGGAAGAGCATACAAAGGTCGAATATATTCTTGCGCATGGAATTGCTTCCAGCCTTGACGGAAAAAAGCTCCGCATAGGAAGCGCGCATTTTATCTTTGATGACGAAAAAATTCCGCTTACAAAAGAAGCCGATGACTGCATAAATACAATAACTGGCTGTTCCCAGCTTTATTTTGCAATTGACGGAGAACTTGCCGCTATAATCGTAATTGAAGATCCAATCAGAAAAGAATCTTGCGCTGTAATAAAAAAATTGAAAGACTCTGGCTTTAAGAATGTGATTATGATTACAGGCGACAATAAGCATACTGCAAAAGAAGTTGCGGAAAAAACTGGCGTAACAGATTTTGTTGCTGAAGCTCTTCCAGACACAAAAGTATCCTGGATTGAAAAACTTAAGAAAGAAGGGCACAAAGTTGTTATGGTTGGAGACGGAATCAATGATTCTCCGGCTCTTTCTGCGGCAAATGTTGGAATTGCAATGGGAAAGGCAAGCTCAATTGCAAGCGAGACTGCGGATATTCTTCTTCCTGACGACGGCTTGGATTCTCTTCCAGTTTTGCGGAAAATAAGCCGAAACTTGATTTCAAGAATTCACGGAAACAACCGAGCTATAATCGGAATAAATTCTGCGCTCATTGCCGGCGGACTTGCTGGTTCCATAACACCGCAAATGGCTGCCTTGCTTCATAACAGCTCCACAGTTGCAATCAGCGTGAATGCAATGAGTTCCTTGGACTAAAAAATGATTGTTTCAAGTTTTTTCCCAGGAAGAATCCGTTTACGCAATGATGTTTTTAAAGATGATGATATATTTTCCGCATTGTATTCTGCTGTCGGAAGCCATTCTGCCGTAAAAAAAGTTGAGCGCAATGAAAGAACTGGCAGCGTGCTTGTTGAATATATTCCAGAAAATTTGCCAATGGAAAAACTTCTTGCCTTAAAAGATGAGCTTTTTGCGCTTGGAAAACTCGCAGAATCCTATAGCAAAAAAAATAAGCCAGTTATTCTTGAAAAAATTCATGAAATCGAAAAAAAATTAAAATAGCTTTGCATATTTTATAGCTTTTGTTATATTTAAAGTAATTCACTTTCTTAACGGAGGTTTTTATGGATAACAAGGCTATGTTCAATTTGTCTTACGGTCTTTTTATTTTGACTGCAAAAGACGGCGAAAAAGACAACGGCTGCATTGTGAATACTGTAGGGCAGGTTACTTCCCAACCTAACAGAATTTCTTTGACGGTAAACAAAGCGAATTATACGCACGATATGATTCTGAAAACAAAAGAATTCAATGTTTCCGTTCTGGCAGAAAATTCTAAATTTGAAACTTACAAGCATTGGGGCTTCCAAAGCGGTAGAAATACAGACAAACTTGAATCAATTTCTTTTAAAAGATCTGCAAACGGCCTTGTTTATATTGCGGATGAAACAAACGCATTTTTGAGCGCGAAAGTTGTTTCTACACTTGATTTGGGAACGCACACTCTTTTTATTGCTGATGTTACGGACGGCGAAGTTTTGTCGCAAGTTCCTTCAGCAACATATTCATTTTATCAGAATAATATAAAGCCAAAGCCAGCTTCCACGGAAAAGAGAAAGGGCTTTATTTGTACTGTCTGCGGATATATTTATGAAGGTGAAACTTTGCCTGACGATTTTATTTGCCCTGTATGTAAGCATCCAGCCTCGGATTTTAGACCGCTTTAATGAATTTTTTGTGTCATTGTCGGAGCGTTACAGGCAATCTAGCTGTTTTCATACTGAAAAATTCAATATTTTTCTAAAAAAGATTGATGTTTTTTGCAAATTCATATTGACATTTTTTTGGGGAAAGTATATATTCTTAACCACGGTAGCCAAAGTGAAGAGGCAATACCCGTTCCCATACCGAACACGGAAGTCAAGCTCTTCTACGCCGATGATACTGCTAACGCGGGAAAGTAGGAAGCTGCCGTGTTTTTATTTTAAACGCTTTTCTTTTTTTTCAATCAATAAAAATCTTATATTTTTAATATTTTAGTTATTATATGCTTTAAAAAAACTTTATAATTCTTCACTCCGTTAGGACATATAGAGCAAGGCGGCTATAAAACTTCATTTTGTTTTGTAATGATGGATTCAGGTCATTGATTTTTTGATTGAAATAATTGATGAGCCTGGATTAAAATAATCCGGAGGACAAGCAAATGAGAAAAACTATAAAAATCTTTTCTTTGATTCTACTATGTTTATTCTTTATTTCATGTTTCGAAGCCTTTGGATGAAAATGAAAGTTTTACGCGACCAAAGTTACCTAACTGAATTTTGAAATCATTATTAAGATACTGAGGCAATTTTCTTACCAAAGATGTAAGAACAGCTTCAACGTCAGTTACGTTTAATGTACAAGCATCGGAAATATCCTTTGCCAAGTCCATTACTGTAAGCTCTTCCATGTACTGTGGAGCAGCATAAAATTTTTTTTCATCAGTATTAAGGGGATTTATCCTTTTTACAACGCGATATTTCATATAGTTTTTCCTTGCGGTTCTTTAAGGCGGTCGCAGCCTGCTCAAGGTATAAGGCCACCATAGGCGACTCCTTGTAGATTTAACTTAAGTTCCGAAAGCCTTTGGCAACGCCGGACTATTCGGTAACTTGAAAAAAACAGGAAAAACCGTTACAGTGAATTTGGTTATACGGCAACAGTTTTTCGCTGTTTGCTATAGCCAAGTCCAAAAGCAATCAATACAACTCCAAGAACTGCAGAAGTTCCTGAAAATTCGATTGATGTTTCTTTTTCATCTGTTCTATAAGATATAGCAAATGAAACAGAGTTTTCTAAATTTTTCATTTTTCCACCTCCTTTTAAGTATTCAGTCTTGTTTTTCTTCAACGAAGATTTCACAAAGATCTGTTGTTTCAATGTCAATTACCTCCTTGCGGATTAGATCCATCTTTATTTCCAGAAGTTGCAGCCAGTGCAATTCCTACACCTAGTGCAATTGCTGCTAACCCCAAAGCAGCCCAACCAGAAAAATCATTATCTCGTTTGGACTGAGCTTTTTTATGAATATCAGCTGCAATTTTTTGTACCTCGTTCAGTGGTAATTCTTGCAAATCTCGCGAAATTGAAATTGCGGCTTTTTTAAACTCTTCATTATCTTCATATGCACCCATGCTAATGGAAATAGATTTATGAAGTGTCTCACATTCCGCTTTTAACAATGCATCACTTGCATCTGCATTTAATTTATATACTTTGCGAATCTTATCTGAAAGTTCTGGAGGGATTTCTCTTGCTCCAGATTCAACTGATGAAAGAAGTGAAATCGATACATCAAGTTTCTGTGCCATAAAAGCAAGGGTATCACCAGTATCAATTCTGAGTTTTTTTAAGAATTTTCCATAACTTGTTGGATTAACGCACTGCATAGCTTTACCTCCTTACAATTCAAATATATTACACATTTTGTGTAATGTCAAGCAAATTTTGAAAATAAAAAGAATATTACACATATTGTGAAAAAATATACTGATAATTATTCAAATACACGGTGAGTTTTTATAAATTCACGCCGAGATTAAAAAAATACGGCGTAATTTTCATAAGGTCATTCTATGACACTGCTGTGTGATAAACTTCTACAAATAACGGGAATAAAAATATTTTGCGAAATCGTGATATTTTACACACTTAAAACACAAAGTTGTGATATAATTATCTATATTATGCAAGTTGATTATACAAAGCTTTGGGCTCGTTATAAAGAAATGGGACATAAGAATAAAACAGACCTTATTGAGATGGCAGGAATATCTACAAACATTCTTGCAAAACTGACTAAAGGTGAATTTATTTCCATGGATAGTATCCAGCGCATTTGCAAGGCCCTAAATTGCGATGTAGGCGATATATGTGTAATTAATAAAGTTGAAGATTAAAAGGAATATAAAATGGCACAGTATAACGTAAACAATATTATGGTTAGTTCACTTCTGTCTAGTATTAGAGATGGAACTATTGCAATTCCTGAAATACAGAGACCTTTTGTTTGGGACCCTACAAAGGTTCGTGATTTAATTGATTCATTATATAAAGGATATCCTGTTGGATATATTATTGTTTGGCAGAATCCTGATGTAAAACTTAAAGATGGAACTATTTCTTCTGGAAAGAAAATCATTATTGATGGTCAGCAGAGAATTACTGCATTAACCGCTGCAATTGTTGGACTTGAAGTTGTTGGTGCTGATTATAAAAAGAAGAGAATTAAGATTGCATTTAATCCAAAAGAAGAAAAATTTGAAACTTGTAACCCTGCTATTGAGAAAGATATTCAATGGATTGCAGATATATCAACTGTTTTACAGCCTGGTTTTGATGCTTTCTCTTTTGTAAATGAATATTGTGATAAAAACAAAATCACGGATAATGCTGAAAAAAGTTCTATTAACAAAGTAATCAATACTTTAAGTCAGATTCAGAACAATAGCCTTGGTGTAATAGATCTTTCTTCTGGTCTTGATATTGATAGTGTCACAGATATTTTTATTCGAATCAACTCTAAAGGCAAAGTCCTTTCACAAGCAGATTTTGCTATGTCAAAGATATCTTCAAATGAAAGATATAAAGGTGATTTAATCCGTAAGACTATAGATTATTTTTGTCATCTTCTTCAGAATCCTGGTGATTTCGATACTATAAAAAATAATGATTCTGAGTTTGCAAATACGGATGAGTTTAAGGCAATTGCTTGGATAAAAGATGAAAACGAAGATATTTATGAACCAGATTATACAGACCTTTTGAGAGTTGCATTTACTTCAAAATTCCATCGTGGTAAACTGGCTGACCTTGTAAGTTTGTTAAGTGGACGTGATTTTAAGACTCGTGAATTTAAAGAAGAAATTGCTGAACAGTCATTTAAAGACTTAAAAGAAAATGTTTTGCAATTTGTAAATAAGACTAATTTCCAAAGATATTTAATGATTGTAAAATCTACAGGAATTATAGATTCATCACTTGTACGTTCTGACAACGTTATGAACTTTGGATATATTCTCTACCTTGCTCTTAGAGAAAAGAAAATCGATGCTGTCATTATAGAAAGGGCTGTAAGACGTTGGCTTGTACTTGCAATTCTTACTGGTAGATATTCTGGTTCTCCTGAGTCTATGTTTAATTACGATATTACACGATTTGTGGATGCAGCAGATCCAATTGATTATATTGAACAGACTGAAGCCGGTGTTCTTTCTGAAGCATTCTGGAGCAATGTACTTATTACAAGACTGAACACTGCTGTTGCAAGTAGTCCATTTTATAATGTTTATCTTATGGCTCAAGTAAAATCTGGCGATAAAGGATTCTTATCTGAACAGATTGATGTTAAGTCAATGATTGAACAGAGAGGAGATATTCATCACTTGTTCCCTAAACAGTATTTAATTAATAATGGAATTAAAGATAAAGGAATGTATAATCAGATTGCAAATTATGTTTATCTACAATCTGAAATAAACATAAAAGTAAAAGATACAGCACCAAATGAATATATGGCTACAGTCCTCCAACAGTGTGAAGATAAAAAGCCTGTATATGGTGGAATTGTAGATAAAAATGAGCTTATGCAGAATCTTAAGGCAAATTGTGTACCTGAGGATTTTATTAAAATGGATGTAAAAGATTTTAATAGATTTCTTGATGAAAGACGAAAGCTTATGGCTGCAAAAATCAAAGATTATTACGAAAGTTTGAAATAGAAAAAGGAAATTCATAAAAATGCTTCACACAATGATTCAAAAATCATGCGCAAAATGGTTCTCTTCTGATGAGTGCAAAATAAAAAATTTGATTTCTTATATGATTTCTACTGGGGAACTTCGTGATGCACAGATAGAAGCAATAAAGACATATCTTTTTTTTAAAATAGCCTGTGACAATAAGCCACTTTATGAGCTCTTTTGCAATGGCGCTTTTAATTCTCTTTCAGAGGAAGATTTGAATAGCATGGAGCTTTCTACACTAGCCCGCGAGACTCTTTTTCATAATAAAGCGGCTCTTTCCTTGTATGAGTATGCCACACAAAAAAATGATAGAGGTGAACAGGTTTCTGTAAAACTTACAGATGAAATAAAAAAGAATCCTCAAAGCATTGATTATGAAGGTATTTTCAAAAAGATTTTTTACGGTGTCACATATTCCGATTATCTTTTCAGCCTTCCAATGGGAGCTGGAAAAACATTTTTGATGGCGGCTTTCATTTATATTGATTTGTATTTTGCAATGCAGAATCCAGCTGAAAAACGATTTGCTAGAAATTTCATTATTTTAGCTCCCTCTGGATTAAAAACTTCGGTTATTCCAAGTCTAAGAACAATACAGGAATTTAATCCAGCATGGGTTTTGCCTGAACCAACAGCGAGCGAAATAAAAAGACAAATGATTTTTGAAGTTTTGGATGAAAACAAATCTGCAAAAAAATCAAACCTAGCTAAAAATCCGAATGTTCAGAAGCTTGCCCTTCATCAGCCTTTTGAGGAATTGACGGGACTTGTGGCCGTAACAAATGCAGAAAAGGTTATTCTTGACGGACTTGTTCGTGCAGAACAGGGAGAATTATTTGAAGAAAGTTCCGAAACAAAAGACCGTGAAGCAAATGAACTTCGTTACTGGATTGGGAAACTCCCACAGCTTTCTGTTTTTATCGACGAGGTTCATCATGCAACAGATGGTGACATAAAACTCCGCTCTGTGGTGAACCGTTGGGCAAATGGTGAAAAGAAAAATGTGACGAATGTAATCGGCTTTTCTGGTACACCATACTTGGATAAAGCAGAAAAAATACCTGTTACAGATTCTCTTTCTGTTGCCTCGTCTGATATTTCTAATACCGTTTATTATTATCCGCTTGTAGACGCAATAGGAAACTTCTTGAAATATCCAACCGTAAAGGTTTCTGACAATAAAGACAGTATGCAGATTGTTGAAAGCGGTGTGCGTGAATTCTTACAAAAATATAAAGACACCATTTATGACCGCCCGCCACGCACACTGCAGGCTAAACTTGCGGTTTATTGCGGAAAAGGAATAGATTTTCTTGAAGAAGAAGTTTATCCGTTTATTTCAAATCTCATCATGGAGTACGGACTGAATCCTAATGAGCATATTTTACGCTATCATGACGGAAATAAAAATCATCCTAAGCCACAGGATAGTGATTATCAGTTCAAGATTCTTGATAGAAGTGAATCAAAAATACGAATAATACTCCTTTGTCAGATTGGAAAAGAAGGATGGAACTGCCGGAGCCTTGCAGGGGTAATTCTTTCGCAAGAGGGGGATTGTCCTACAAATATGGTTTTGCAAACTTCATGTAGATGTTTACGTCAGGTGGAGCGAGGCATAAAAGAAACTGCCTTAATATATTTAAATGACTCAAATGCTGAAAAACTTAAAAAGCAACTTGAGCAACAGCAGCATATCAATCTTGATGAATTCCAGAAGGGCTCAAGAGGTGCTACCGAAACGCTTAACAGATATAATCGTACTGAGCATTTAAAGCTTCCTCCAATACCGCTGTATCAATATTCAATCAAATATGACACTCTGCTTGTGGAAGAGCCTGATACTGAAAATGTTATTTCAAATGCTGTAAAAAATTCTGAGCAGAAAGCAGTTATTAATAAACAGTTTGATGTCAGGAAAGCAGATTTCACAAATATCGATATTGATTCTTCTGAGCATGGAAAACTTCCGGCACGATACAATACTTGGCTTTATGAAATAGCGAGAGAGAGTTTTGGTTTTGTAACAATTGCAAAACTCCATGAACATGACAAGGCATTGCGCAAGGTCTTTAATGAAGTCTCATATAAAGCTGATGGCGAGACATATTTCAGTTCTCATTATGACATACAAAAATTAAATTCACTCATCAGAACTGCCTTTTATGAAAAACGAGATTTTTCTGTCAGGGAAGAATTTATAAAAGAATCAGTAAGATTGCTGTGCATTGAGCAATTTACGCCACAAGTCGAAGTTGCGTCATCTAAAATTAAGGATTATTATCCTGAAGAAATCGAAGTTCAAAAGATAATTGACGCAGATAAATCTGGAAAAACTGAAATTGATGAAAAGACAAAAGCTGCCGTTACAGCTCTCCGTGCAGCAGGTTTGAATAAAGAGGCTGATGATATTGAAAATAAGGCTTGCCCTTATCCAAATAAAGACCGGACTTTTCATTACCTTCCATATAAAACAGACAGCTCTTTTGAACAGAAATTTCTTAACGAAGTATTAAAAGAAGAGTGCGTGTCAAAATTTAATCTTGAAGTCTATTATAACGGTGACCGAAATCTGACTGATTTTAAGATTCACTGTTATAAAAAAACTGAAAAAGATTGGTCAAATGTCGGTGAATATACACCTGACTTTATCATCTTGCAAAGGAAATCAGAAAACGAAGTCGGAAAAGTTTTAATTGTTGAAACAAAAGGCAGCTTATATGCAAATGACCCGAATTTCATTGCCCGCAGGGAATTTGTTGAGCAGTATTTTATAAAGATGAACAATGAAAAAACAGGTGCTGAAAAATTCTCATATCTTTATCTGCAAGATAATGAGTCGGACGAAGAAAGAATAAAAAAGACAATCATCCATGTTAATGCATTTTTTGGGGAGGAAATGTAAATGGCAAAGAAAAAAACTAAAGAAATCACAATCAGAAGTTCCGCCGCTGAATATCTTACTTACATTGCAGCAACAGGTGATTCTCCTGAAAGTTATGAAATGAGATATGAAGACGAGAATATCTGGCTGACCCAAAAAATGATGGCAGCTTTATATGATGTTGATGTTGCAAATATAAATTATCATCTTAAAAAAATCTATGACGATGGAGAATTAACAAAAGAGGCAACTATTAAAAATTTTTTAATAGTTCAAAATGAGGGAAACCGAACTGTTTCTCGTGAGGTTGTGCACTATAATCTTCAGATGATTATTGCTGTTGGTTTTAAAGTAAATAATGAGCGTGCCGTTAGGTTTAGAAAATGGGCTGGTCAAATTGTCAAGGATTATACAATTCAAGGCTGGACAATGGACAAAGAGCGACTGAAAAAAGGACACATGTTTACAGATGAATATTTTGAGCGCCAGCTTCAGCAAATCAGAGAAATAAGGCTTTCAGAAAGAAAGTTTTATCAAAAGGTTACTGACTTATATGCAACGGCCTTTGATTATGACAAGGATGCTACTACAACAAAAGAATTCTTTAAGATGGTGCAGAATAAAATGCATTATGCTGTACATAGGCATACGGCAGCAGAACTTATTGTGGAGCGCGCTGATGCAAAAAAGGAACACATGGGTCTTACAACTTGGGAAAATGCACCTTCTGGAAAAATCATAAAAGCAGACGTAACTATTGCAAAAAACTATTTATCAGAAAAAGAAATGAGTTTTATGGAGAGACTTGTTTCCTTATATCTTGATTATGCAGAAATGCAGGCAGAACGTCACATACCTATGAGCATGGAAGATTGGGCAAAACGTTTGGACGGATTCTTGGAATTCAACGGAAACGAAATTCTAACTGGGCCTGGAAAAATAAGCGCGGAACAGGCAAAACTCCATGCAGAAAGCGAATTTGAAAAATATAGAATTGTACAAGATAGATTGTTTAAGAGTGATTACGATTTGTTCTTAGAGGAGTTTGGAGAATGAAATATATTGATTATAGAGAAAAATTGGGTATAGGATTTAATGACAAAGAAAAAGCTGGAATGCTTGCTGATAGAATTCTACTTTTTTTTGATTTATTACCAAAACTAATTGGAACATATAACATTGATTATCTCTTTGAAGATATAAGTTCAGAATATTTCTTGACAATTAATGAATATCCAGAATATGGCAGTTATGGTATTAATAAAATAAAATATAATATTTTATCTAAAAAAGACATCAAGGAGATTGTTAGTAGATTTGTTATATTTGCCAATATTTCAACCTCATCTCATTTCTCACACAATGTATTACAAACAATTAATGATTTTTTACCTGAAACGCTTGATAATATAAATATCCAATACGAAATTCTTTCAGATTCTGATGGTTCATTTATTTTCCCAAAAGGTGCAGAAGAATTAGATTTGGCATTAGTTTCAGAACCGTTAGAATGGTTGAACAATTATCCTCAGACAAAAAAAACTTATATAATTGCTTTGAAGCAGTATTCAGATAGTATTTATATCCGTGATGTTGCTGACAACCTAAGAAAAACAATAGAAGCTTTTTTTCAGGAATTTCTTGGTAATACAAAAAATTTGTCGAACAATATAAACGAAGTCTTTAAGTTTTTGGGGACTCATAATGCAGAACCAGAGTTAGCAGGTTCGATAAAGGATTTGCTATTAAAATATGACACATTAAATAATAAAATTGCAAAACATAATGATAAAGTTGATGCAAGGTATTTAGAATTTCTTTTATATCAAACAGGAATTTTTATTCGGATGTTAATAACTGTAAAAAACGGTGATGTAAAGGAGCCTACAAATGCCAATTAAATACATCCCATATACCCCTGAGCCGATTGAAGGGCAGGCACTTCTTGATAATTTTACTCGCACTCTCCGTTACAAGGGGAACTATGACATAAAGGGCAAGCTTTTGCGCGGAATGCCGTTGTATGAAATGCAGACTCTTGAAACTGTTGGCGATGCTGAAAAAGCAAAGCAGAACCTTGTGATTCGCGGGGAATGTGTTTCTGCGTGTGCCTATCTTAAAGAAAAAGGCATTCTTGTTGATTTAGTTTACATTGACCCGCCCTTTGCAAGCGGAGCTGATTATTCCAAGACCGTTTACATCCGTCAGAATCCCAAACTGGCAAAGGCTTTGAAGCAGGCAGAAGAAGAACTTGAGATTGAAGATTTGAAAAGTTTTGAAGAAAAAATGTACGGCGATGTATGGGATAAAGAAAAATACTTGAACTGGATGTATGAAAACCTGTGCGCAATAAAAAGCGTGATGAGCGAGACCGCCAGCATTTATGTGCATCTGGATTATCATATAGGGCATTATGTAAAGATTTTAATGGATGAGATTTTCGGAGAAGATAATTTTAGAAATGAGATTACTTGGGTTAGAACAGCATCTCATAATGATACAGTAGGTTCCTTTGGTAAGGTAAAAGATTCGATTTTCTTTTATTCAAAATCAGAAGAACTGACATTTAATATTCAATATTTGCCATATTCTGAAACATATATTGATAGTGAATGGACAAAGGCTCCTTCTGGCAGATTCTACAAATTTGAAAATATGCTTGATCCTCAAAATAGAATGACAGCATATGATTTTCATGGAACTGTTGCAAGATGGCGAACAATACCTGAAAAATTGGAAGAATTATGGAATGCACCACAAACGGAAGTTCCTAACAGCCATGGAAGGATTCGTTTAGGTAAAGATGGTAAACCAATAAAACGATGTCGAATTGTATTTATGGATGAGCTACCTGGTGTGCCTATCAGTGATGATTGGAATGATATTTCCTATGTAGCTGGTCGTGCTAAAGAATCTACCGACTACGCCACCCAAAAACCCGAAGCCCTGCTTGAACGCATCATTAAAGCTTCTTCTGATGAAAATATGCTTGTTGCAGATTTCTTCGGCGGTTCTGGTGTAACGGCAGCTGTAGCAAATAAACTTAACCGCCGTTTCATTCACTGCGATGTGGGCATCAATTCTATCCAGACCGTGCGCGACCGCTTGATTGCTCAGAAAGAGACCCCGAATCATGTTCGGGGTGACGTGGATTTCTCAGTTTTGGAAATAAAAGACGGCGTTTCCCTGTTCCGTAATCCAGTACAGACGATGGAAAAACTAAAGTCTCTCGTGCCCGGGCTTGGAAAAATGGAAGGGCTTTCAGACTTTTGGGCGGGCTGTATAGAAAGCGTGAAGGACGGCTCTGTTCCTGTATATCTTCCAGATTTGAAAAACAGTGAGTGCAAGATTTTAGACAAGCCTTTTATGAGCCGCATTCTGCATGAACATCTGGGAAATCTTCCTTTCACTCCAAGTCGTGTCATCATCTATTATGTTGATGTGGCGGACATTTCAGAAATTGAAGAGTTCGTCAAAGCAGACAAATCAACCCTTGCTAAAATTGAATTCCGCGACTTGAAACAGCTGCTTGATGACATAGTAATTGAAGACACCGCAGATTTTGAAGTAAGCGAAGTTCAGGAAGAACTAATACCGGAATATAAGCTGACCGTAAAATCTTTTATGAGCGATCGGGTAATGCGACACATAAACGCCTACAATCAAAAATGCGAACTCAACTCAAAAGGTAAAAAGTTCAAGCCAATCGTCATTTCAGAAGAAGGACTGGAACTCATTGAATGGCTCAGCGTGGATTGTACTGCAACAGAAGGTGAGTGGCATTCAGATTCAGAAATCAAAATTGATAAGCTTGGTTTTGTTATTAAGAATGGTATAAAGACAAAAGATTTCTGGGCCGGCACAATCAAAAGCGAAACAAAACCGCTGCGTCTGAAAATCAGGAATATCTGTGGTGATGAAACTGTCTGGAAAGTATAAGGAGAGATGTAACTTATGAAAAAGTTTCTTTTAGGGGTTTTGGGCACTGTTATTGCAGGCATATTTGTAGCTTTATTTACTTTGTACATAAACAAAGAAAAAATAGATGTGAAATATAATCTTTCAGCGCCAATTTCTATTCCATCTGAAAAAGATTATGTGCAACAGTTAAGAATTCAAAATGTTGGAAACGCAACTGCAGAAAACTTAGTAATTACATTGAATGGTAACATTCAAAAATATGAAATAAAAAAATATTCAGAACAAGATAATATTCAAGAATTTGAACTGACTGATAGTAATGGGAAACAGATTTGTTATTCAAAACTTCCAAAGGACGGTTCTATCATTATAACAATGAATATTAATGGTTCAGATTCTTTAAAAATAGATATTAAGCATGATAAAGGAAAAGCAACAGAAGTTTTTTCTTCTCAAACAAAGGTTGGATTTGCATTGATTTTTTTTGCTGTATCTATGTTGTTTTATTTGTTATTTGGTGTAAAAAATCTTATCGACGATTATTGGATTACTTCTATTTTACAATATCACCGAAAGAAAATATTTTCTCGTGACAAACCATTTTTATTGTCAGAATCGCGATGGAGAGAAATACGAGGAATGGCAATTGAGAATGAAATAGCATCTATAAAAAGAGATTACTTCATTTCTGCAAAAGGATTGCAAGAGTCATCTGCCCTAAATTACTTGAATAATGATAAAATAAATAAATTAAAACTTGATAATGAGGAACAGAAAAAAATTATTTCAGCTGTAAAAGATTATTTTCTCAACGAATTTCGAAATTTGCGTAATATGTTGTATAGTAAAAATGATTATGTGGAAATCCTTTCAATTTCTAAACCTGATTTGGTAGAAGAATCTGTTTGGCTAATTGAAAGGGAAAAAACACTCTTATTATATGAGGAATTTATAAAATCCAAATGCTATGAGCTTTACGATGTTTCGAAAATTGTTCAAGTTATTGAAGATGCATTAGATATAAATATAATTTCTGACATCGAAAAAAACAAAATTACGCAAGATATAAAACAGTGGTGGCTAAAAAATCTAAAGCAGTGGATAAATGGATTATCATCAGATTCTGATAAAAGATATATAGAACAACTTTTTCAAACAGAGAAACCTAATTATTTTACACAATCTGAGTGGGACTCTATAAAAAATATTGCAAATGATAAATATTTAGAAATAATTTTGTTTGAGCTTTCTTATTCATCAAAGGAAGACTATGAAAAAATATTGAGAAAGGAAAACCAAAAAATAAACTTTTTGTCCGATGATTGTTGTAAAAAAATAAAGAAATATGCGGAACAATTGTATTGCTTATCCATAATGGATGATTCACTTATTCTATCCCATAAAGAGTTAGTAGATAAATATGATTTTACTTTATTAGAATCTAAAAGAATAACAGCGATTCTTAAGTTGATTGACAAAGCTCAATCTATAGAAAAACTATTAAATTCTCCCGTAGAGGGTATTGATAAATTAGAAATTCCAGAAAGTGTAGAAAAATCATTTTGGAATTCGATAATTGAATACAGAACTAAAAACGCTGAATTAAATGACAAACTTCAAGAAGTAAACAAGGAAGAGTTAAAGCTGAAAGTAAAAATCGAAAAAGTCTTAAGGCAATTAACCTTTATAAATACAATTTTGGATTCACCAGATGAGATTGATAGAATTGAAGATTATGAAGATTTATTTTCCAAAGGTAATTATGAGAATTTAAGAAAAATCAAAGGCTTATTAGAAAGTAATAATACAAGAGAAAAGGAATAAAATGAACCAAGAACTAACCACCGCCGTAGAAACAATAAAAACAGCAATTTTACAGTCACAATATCAAGCCGCAAAAGAAACTACTCGCGTTCAGCTAATTCTTTATTATGGCATTGGTCGTTATCTTTCTTCAAAAAAAGGAAAAAAAAACTGGGGAACAAGCGTTCTTGAAACCATAAGTTCTCAACTTAGAAAGGAACTTCCTGGATTACGCGGATTTTCGGCAACAAGTCTTAAGAAAATGCGTTTGTTTTATGAAAACTGGAGTTTCTTAGAAGATTCTAATTCGTCCGTTATGACGGACGAATTGCCCGAAAAACTTAATTCGTTAGACGCATCTGACGAATTAACAGCAATAATTCCAATTTCGGATTTTAAGCTTTCAGGAATCAATCTTGCAGACTTCCCTGTAGAAGACTTTTTTAAGGTTCCTTTTTCTCACCATATTACAATTTTTAGCAAAGTTAAAAATCTTCAGGAACGCTACTATTATATCCATCGAGTTGTAGAAGAAAACTTACAAGTAGATACGCTGGAAATCTTGATCAAAAAAGATGCTTACAAGCATCAGAAAGAACTTCCAAACAACTTTGAACGAACAATTACACCAGCATCGCTTGCTCGAAAAGCTGTGGAAATGTTCAAAGATGAATATTTATTGGACTTTATCAATGTTGAAGAAATAGGAGAGCGTGATGCTACTGATGTTGATGAACGAGTGGTAGAGAATGCAATTATTCATAACGTCAAAAACTTTATTATGACTTTTGGTAAGGATTTTGCATTTGTTGAAGTACAAGGAGGAGCCTTCGAGTGCCAGCGTATTTAAGCTTTTGAAAATGGAAATTGCAAAAAGTGACACTAGGGAGGAGTATTACTATTTGTATGCATCATCTTGATTTATACGACTTTTTTGTCCTTTCTTAAATCATGGATCGCCTAAAAAGACAAAAGATGGTATAATAGAAAGATGGTTCTATTTTGTATTGTAATCAACAAGTCTTAAATGGATGGGAGACTTTTGATGATTGACTTATAGAGGGGTTATATGAAGCGATTTGTTATTAATTTTTGTCTCTTGGTTTTTGCATTACCATTATTTGCTCAAATGTCAGAAAAAGGGAATTTCAATATTTATGATGACCCTTGCCGGCTGCTCTGGAAAAAATAAAACGGCAGATAAATCCCTTGGAAAACAGACTGTATGGCTGGCGAATCCGATTCATTAATCATCTGCAGAAGAAATTGCAGAACAGTTGAACGTAAAGTTCACGGTTCCGAAAATGGCAGATAATAAAATCTAAATTTAGAAGTGAACAATGTTTTTCCCGGGGAATTTTCCTCGGGATTTTTTGTGTGAATAAAAATTCATTTATCTTATTTCAATTGATACTATCTGAAAAAACTTGTATACTTATTTAAATATTTATAATATAGAAAGAAATTTACTTTTATCGAAAAGATGCAATTATATTTTTAGGATTTAGCAATGAAATTTACAGAATTTTCTTTACACGAGAGCCTTTTGCAGGGAATTGAAGGTGTAGGCTACGTGGATTGTACGCCTGTTCAGGAGCAGGTTTTAAAGTCTTCTTTGGAAGGAAGGGATTTGTATGTTCAGTCGCAGACAGGAACTGGAAAAACTGCGGCGTATTTAACAAGCGTTATTCAGGAGCTTTTGACACGCGGAGAGTCGGCTGGAAAAAAGGCTTTGGTTATGGTTCCTACAAGAGAGCTTGCGGTTCAGGTTCAGGAGGAAGCCCAGAAGCTTGCAAAGTTCACTTCACTTAAATGCGCAAGTTTCTATGGCGGTGTTGGCTATGACAAGCAGGTTGCGTCCTTGAAGAAAGGCGTGGACATTATGATTGGAACTCCGGGACGCGTAATCGACTTGAACCATGGAAACCAGATGGATTTGAGTTCTGTTGCTTTTCTTGTGATTGATGAAGCCGACAGAATGTTTGACATGGGATTTTATCCGGATTTAAGAACGCTTATAAAAGTTTTGCCTTCAAGCGAGCAACGGCAGACTATGCTTTTTAGTGCGACCTTGAATTCCTATGTAAAAAATCTTGCTTGGGAATATACGCGCAATCCGGCGGAAATTACAATCGCCGCGGAAAACATAACTGTTGACGAAATTGCCCAGGAGCTTTTCCATGTTTCAAGCGATGACAAAATGAAACTTTTGCTTGGAATTATTTCGCATGAAAAGCCTGAAAGCCTGATTGTTTTCTGCAACACAAAAAAGAGCTGCGAGATTGTTGCAAAACGTCTTAAAATGAACGGATTTGAAAGCGAGTTCATAATAGGAGATCTTCCGCAGAAAAAGCGTCTGACCATAATGGACAAATTTAAAGCTGGATCTATAAAGTGTCTTGTTGCTACGGATGTCGCTGCCCGTGGAATTGACGTGAACGACCTTGCGATGGTTATAAACTACGACTTGCCAAATGAGGCTGAAAATTACGTGCATCGAATTGGAAGAACTGCCCGTGCCGGAAAATCAGGAAAGGCTTTCACTTTTTGCAGCGAGCAGGATGTTTATTCCTTGCCGCCAATTGAGCGTTATATCGAAAAGTCCATTCCTAGCTGTGTTGCAGATGAATCCATGTTTGCCGAAGACAAAAGCGCAGGTGTTTATATAAAACTTGACAGCTATCACGAAGATTACAATGACAAAAGCGAATTTGGCCGCCGCCGCGCAGCTGAATACAATAGAAAAAATGGCAATTCAGACAGAAGACGATCTTCAAAAAAAGGAAGCGGACGTTATTCTTCACGCAACGAGGAAGCCAAAAAAGAATACAAGCGCGACAGGCGTGTTTATATTGATGAAGATAAACTTGCCTCAATGTCAACAGAAGAGCGCATGAAAATTTACAAGGAAAAATATGCGTCTTTTGCATCCGGCTTATCTTCTAATAAGCAGAAAATTTCTACAAAAAAACAGGGCGTTGCAAAGAAAAATTCTTCAGTGCAAAAAAATGCTTCAGGGAAAAAGAATTATTCTTCAAAGTCTGCTGAATCTAAAAAAACGCCTCAGAAAAAAAGCGTGTTTGCTAGAATAAAATCCTTCTTTGGAAAAAAATAAATCGGAGAAAAAAAATTGATTACAGTAACAGACGTAAGCCTAAAGTTTAGTGAAAAACCTTTGTTCAAAGATGTGAACATAAAATTTATGAAAGGAAACTGCTACGGAATTATC
>OQWI01000281.1_pt1 | contig 23902 bp, 37 predicted proteins | sample 1691551 | NCBI WGS metagenome assembly OQWI01 (sample SAMN03418259, study PRJEB22391) | human gut metagenome | biome: human-gut; feature: organic feature; material: feces | host: Homo sapiens | place: Tanzania | collected 2013-01
CACCTCATCACGATATCTACAGTATCGAGGATTTGGCTCAGCTCATCTTCGACCTCAAGAATGTAAACCCTAAGGCGGCTATCTCTGTAAAACTGGTAGCTGAGAGTGGTGTGGGTACCATCGCTGCCGGTGTGGCTAAGGCGAAGGCTGACCTCATCGTTATCTCTGGTGCTGAGGGTGGTACAGGTGCCAGCCCTGCATCTAGTATGCGTTTCGCAGGTATCTCTCCTGAAATCGGACTTTCTGAAACCCAGCAGACTCTTGTGAAGAATGGTCTTCGTGGTCAGGTTCGTCTGCAGGTAGATGGTCAGTTGAAGAGCGGTAGAGACATCATCCTGATGGCTCTGCTCGGTGCAGAGGAATTCAGTTTCGGTACTGCCGCCCTCATCGTATTGGGTTGTGTCATGATGCGTAAGTGTAACTTGAATACCTGTCCTATGGGTGTTGCCACACAGGATCCTAAGCTGCGCGCCCACTTCCGCGGCAGCTACAAATATCTGATCAACTACTTCCGCTTCCTCGCCGAGGAGGTGCGCGAGTACTTGGCTGAGATGGGTTACACCTCACTCAACGACATCATCGGTCATACCGAACTCATCGTTCGCAAGAGCGACGAGGAAGTGGTTCCTGCCGAGGGAAGCGAAGCCGTAGACAGCACTACCGCAAAGTTTATCGAGCAGAAAGCCGACCTTCTCGACTTCTCTCGCCTGTTGCATCGCGAGGCCGGTCATGGATCGCTCTATCACACCACCGAACAGATACACGATCTTGCCAACGTGCTCGACCAGCAGCTCGTTCGTGGCGCACAGAACGCCATCGAGAAGCAAGAGGAAGTCAACCTCGACTTTGCCATCAAGAATACCGACCGTGCTGCCGGAGCAATGCTCAGTGGCGCTATCGCTGCCAAGTATGGCGAGGCTGGTCTGCCTGACAAGACAGTGAATGTTAAGTTCAAGGGCTCTGCCGGTCAGAGCTTCGGAGCCTTCCTTGTCAAGGGTGTCGACTTCAAGTTGGAAGGCGAGACCAACGACTATTTCGCCAAGGGACTGTCAGGAGGCCGTATTTCCATCCTGCCTCCTATCCGCAGCAACTTCTCTGCCGAAGACAACATCATCGCCGGCAATACCGGACTCTATGGAGCCACATCGGGCGAGCTGTATATCAACGGTAAGGTAGGCGAACGCTTCGGTGTGCGCAACTCTGGTGCCATCGCTGTCATCGAGGGCGCTGGCGACCACTGTTGCGAGTACATGACAGGCGGACGCGTGGTAGTGCTCGGCGAGACGGGCCGCAACTTTGCCGCAGGTATGAGTGGCGGTGTGGCCTACGTATGGGACAAGAACCACAACTTCGACTACTTCTGCAACATGGATATGGTGGAAATCAACCTTGTCGAGGACAGCACCTATCGCAAGGAGCTGCACGAGCTCATCCGCCAGCATTATCTCTATACAGGCAGTAAGCTCGCCCGCACCATGCTCGACGACTGGAACCACTATGTGGAAGACTTCATCCAGGTAGTGCCTATCGAGTATAAGCGCGTGCTGCAGGAAGAGCAAGTAAAGAAGTTGCAGCAGAAGATTGCAGACATGCAGCGAGACTATTAATAAAGGTAAAAAGGCAAAAGGGTAAAAATACAAAGCCCTTTGCCTTTTCCCTAAGTTCGGTAAAAATGCCGAGAAACAAATAATTTAATTATAAAGGTAGTATAAGGTTTAAGTAAATGGCAGTAAGTATGCTCGTTGTAAGCCCATGACGCCATACAAGCTGCAAGTAGCAGACTGTAAGCAAGAATGTCTTTTTACCTTTTTACCTTTTTACCCTTTTACTTTTAAAAGAAGATGGGAAATCCAAAAGCATTTTTGACTATACCCCGCAAAGAAGCAGGCTATAGACCAATACACGATAGAATCCTCGACTTCAGCGAGGTAGAACAAACATTAAACAGCAACGACCGCCGACAGCAGGCTTCGCGCTGCATGGATTGCGGTGTGCCCTTCTGTCACTGGGCTTGTCCGTTGGGCAACAAGGCTCCTGAGTGGAACGACGCCCTCTACAAGGGTGACTGGGAACTGGCTTACCGCCTGCTCAACTCCACCAACGACTTTCCTGAGTTCACAGGCCGCATCTGTCCTGCTCTCTGCGAGAAAGCCTGTATCCTCAACCTCATGGACCACGAGCCTACCACCAACCGTGAAGACGAGTGCGCCATCGTTGAGCACGCTTTCTCTGAAGACTATGTACGCGTAGAAATACCAGAACGCAACGGCAAGACCGTTGCCGTCATCGGTGCAGGACCTGCCGGACTTGTCGCTGCCAACCAGCTCAACCATAAAGGCTATAAGGTGACGGTCTTCGAGGCACGCGAGAACGCCGGCGGCTTGCTGCGTTACGGCATTCCTAACTTCAAGCTCAACAAGAGCATCATCGACCGCCGTCTGCATCTTCTCGAGGAAGAAGGCATCGAGTTCAAATACAATCAGCACATCGATGTCAACAAGCTGCCCGAAGGCTTCGATGCCTATGTGGTTTCTACAGGTACGCCTACTGCACGCGACCTCAAGATTCCTGGACGCGAGCTCAAGGGTGTTTACTTCGCCCTCGAACTGCTATCCCAACAGAACCGCATACTCGCAGGCATGGAGTTCGGCAAGGACGAGCTCGTCAACTGCAAGGGCAAGGACGTTCTTGTCATCGGTGGTGGCGATACGGGCAGCGACTGCATCGGAACTGCTCATCGACAGGGTTGCAAGAGCGTGACACAGATAGAAATCATGCCTAAGCCTGTAGAAGGTCCTGAGGATCCTAAGAATCCCTGGCCTAACTGGCCTCGCACCCTCAAGACTACATCCAGTCATGAGGAAGGCTGCACACGCCGCTGGAACATCAACTCACTCGAGTTCCTGGGCAAGAACGGCAAACTGACAGGTGTCAAAGTACAACAGATAGACTGGAAGCCAAATCCCGAAGGCGGTCGTCCGCTGATGGTAGAAGCTGGCAAGCCCGAGATTATCAAGGCCGAAGCTGTGTTCCTTGCCATGGGATTCCTGAAGCCACAGCAGCCTGAGTTTGCCGACAATGTGTTTGTAGCTGGCGATGCTGCCAATGGTGCAAGCCTTGTCGTAAGAGCCATGGCAAGCGGTCGAAAGATTGCTGCACAGGTAGATAAATATCTGAACAAATAATATCGGTTATTTTTAACTATAAGTAGCGGGGAGACGGACCTTGAGATGAGGTTTGCCTCCCCTTTTTCGTTCCAGTACTCTGCTTATGGTTTTGGAACTTTGGCATCGAAGGTGAAAAACATCAGATAGTCGCCATCGCCATCCATCACCACCTCGTTGTCCAAAGCCTCGTTGAGTCCACCCTGCCACCATTCCTTATAGGGATAAGGCTTCCATTTGAGTCCCTCGGCAGAAAGCCTCGTACAGCCAAAGTTGAAGATACTCACCTGTTGTCGCGCAAAGGTCTCGAAAGACTGAAGCCCTGAAGCTGGAACAAAATATCCGGTGTCGGTAATCATCGTCACGTCGAGCCCCCACTCTCGCATATATCGCATAATCAGCGAGATGTTGCAGAGCGTGTGGTCTTCTCGCTTGCCCGTGCATCCCAAATAGGCAATGCGCCTCATTCCTTGCTTCATACAAAATCGCGTGGCCTTCGTCTGATCATTGTCATCCTGTTCGTCCACCAAATGCACCAAGTCGGCATAGCGTCTCTTGAAGTCATCAGGCAGCGAATCGCCATCTCCCACAATAGCATCAGGTGTCCCGCCATGCAGAACGTAATGCATACCTGCACCATCGCAGCACACCAGATATTTGGCATGCTGCAGTATCGACAGCGCCACAGCATGAGAGGGATAATCTCCATCGCATAGGACCACAGCATCGAAACTGGAAACTGCAGTAACAAGAGGCAATTTATCTTTCTTCATTTTCCGATTCTTTTAATTTCAGCTATAATGTGGTTTAAAGTTTTTAGTTGACCACTCTAATTGGTTGAGAGATAAATACAAAAAAAATAGGCTTACACCTTTCGGGATAAGCCTATCGTGTTCTCTTGCTTATTATTTTTATTCCTCACCGTTGTCCTCGTCCTCAGTATTCTCAGGAATCTCAAGCAATGGCAACTGTCTGTTGATAGCTGCATTGAATGAGATGATGGTCTCACTGCGTGACAAGCCCAATGGCTGCAACTTGTCGTGGATAATCTCCAACAAGTGGTGGTTGTTGCTGGCATAAATCTTGATAAACATATCCATGCCGCCTGTCGTATAATGACATTCCACTACCTCAGGAATCTTCTTCAGCTCGTCTACAACGTGGTCGAACTGCTCTGGATTCTTAAGATACAGACCTACATAAGCACATGTCTCATAACCAATCTTCTCGGGATCGATGATGAACTGAGAGCCCTTGATGATGCCAAGATTTGTCAACTTGGCCACTCTCTGATGGATGGCAGCACCGCTCACATTGCATGCTCGTGCCACTTCAAGGAATGGGATGCGTGCGTCTTGTGATATCAGTTTCAATATCTGCCTGTCCAGGTAATCTAATAACTGCTTTGCCATAAATTAAGTTTTATTTGGGTGCAAAGATAGTACATTAATTTAAGAAACGCAACTTTTTGCGCATAAATAATTATAAATTAATATTATTTACTCTTTTCTACGGCAGAATAGTTAACACGAAGCACTTTTGCCTGTCGTAAAGCCTGCTTGACATCCATCACTACACCCATGGGAACCTGACGGTCGGCGCGGATGGAAACTGTCATCTGCCGCTGGTCTTCAGCCGACATACGACGCTTCTCTGCCAACACATAGTCCATCACCTCGGCAGGTGTGGCGAGCTTATCATTGAGCTGAACGCAGACTCCACTTGAATCGGTCTCTACATTCGAGACTCCCGGCAAGGACTGTACTGGTTTGCCTATATAGATGTAAGACACAGCCGACTTCTTGGTCAGTCGGGTGAGCTGCTTGCCTTGTGGGGCGCGATAGTCAACCTTGAGCGTTACCTGGCGCATGTGGGTGACGATCATGAAGAAAAACAATACCGTGAATATCAAGTCGGGCAACGAGGAAGTGTTGAGTCCCGGCATCTCGTGCTCACGACGTCCGAACATGCTCATGATTCGCCCCCTTTCTTCTCTTCGGCATCAGCACTCACACTCTTGTCCTGGAAGGTGCGGGCATGAGCATACGACTCGGTAATGCGCTGCGGACACAGGTTGCGAACCCTATCCTTCTGGGCTTTCGACAACAGGGCAAAAGTCTTGCCATATTGCTTGCGGGCATATTCGTCACGCAACTGCGAATAGGCCATCATCAACTGATTCTGTACCTGGAAATAAAGATCATAGCTTGCCTCGCGGTCACTCTCAATTGAGATAAGATGACGGCTGCCCAAACGATGCACTAATTTCACCACCTCACCCTGCAGTCGGCCTACAGGGAAAGGCTTGTCGTTCAGGAGCAACAGATGGTCGGATGTGACGTGAAGTTCAAGGAGTGTGGCCTTGTCGACAACCGAAACCTGCTGTTGGTGCTGTGGCTCTGGGGCTGGCAACTGGCGCAGCAAACCCTTGTCCACATCCATCGATGTGGTGACAAGGAAGAATATCAACAGCATAAAAGAAATGTCGGCTGTAGATGTGGTATTCAGTCCCGGTACTCCATGTGGTTTACGCAGACGCTTCATTTCTTTCGTTCTTTACGCACATAACGGGTTACACCAAAGAGCACTACACCTATGGCTGCTATCAGCAATATGACTGAGGCGAGGACAAACATATCACTCAGTTTCAGCCAGAACCAGTCGTTGTAATCATTGCCGTTGACCAACATAGGAGTGGAAGAACCTACGGTGAAGCCTATGACGAGCAAACCAAAAGTTGAAAACCATGTGATGCGGGCTATCTTGCGGGCAGGCACACCATTGACGACAGCATCCTGACGACTGCCCGAACGATGGCTTCGCCATGCCGAGAAGCCTATCATGCCCAATGCCAACAGAAGGACTAACACCATAAGCACAATGAGCACATCGGTGAAAAGAGGGGCATTGAAGTCGGGGTTCTCGTCGAATGGCAGGTCGTAGCCCACCAGATAGAACAAGGCGAAAACCACCGCCGACACTCCTACCAGGATGTACAGCAGTCGCTGCGAGAGCCTTTCGGTGCCCCAGCTCTTAAGATGCTTGATTTTCATGCTTATACTTGGCTATTATGTCCATCAAGGTGATGGACGATTCTTCCATCTGACTGATGATATGCTCTATCTTTGACAGGATGTAATTGTAGAACACCTGAAGAATAAGGGCTACGATGATACCAAAGATGGTAGTGATAAGCGCCACCTTCATTCCCGATGCCACAATGGTAGGACTGATGTCGCCTGCCTGCTGTATCTGGTCGAAAGCCATCACCATACCGATGACCGTTCCCAAGAATCCGAGCGAGGGAGCCATGGCGATAAACAGCGTTATCCACGAACAGCCTTTAGAGAGGTTGGCAGCCTGTACCGTGCCGTAACTGGCAACCGAACGCTCCACATTCTCCAGACTGTCATCTACATGCATCAGTCCCTGATAACAGATAGAGGCTACCGGTCCGCGTGTGTTGCGGCACAAGTCCTTGGCTTCCTCTACCTTTCCTTCTGCCATGCGGCTGTCGATGTCGAGCATGAGCTGCTTGGCATTGATTTCTGAAAGACTGAGATAAAGTATGCGCTCTATGCAGAACGCCAAACCAACCACCAGGGCAATGGCCACCAACGACATAAAGCCGGCATTGCCTTCTACAAACTTGGTCTTAAGAGCTTGATGAATTCCCATTGATTCTTCCTGCGCCATCAATGGCATAGAAGAAGCAACAAGGGTGAATGTCAATATTGCCAAACGTGCAATAAAAGGATTTGTCTTCATATATACCTTATATTATATATGTATATGCGGAAAGAGGGGGATTCGAACCCCCGATTCCCTTTAGGGGAATACACGCTTTCCAGGCGTGCCTCCTTCTTCCCTAATCATTTTGTTTTCAATTACTTACAAACTCCCATTTTCAGAGCTGCACGCATTTTGCACGCAAGCCTCGGATTTAGCACTCACAGGATGGACGCAATCACGCTCGAAGAAAGCCCCCTCACCAAGGAGAAGCCAGCGAGCGGACACGCCATAATCGCGAACCAGATAGGTCAGCCAAGACAGCTGGAACAGGTCGCGATTCGGCTCTTTTTCGCAGGTGTTCATGTTCCACCGATTGATGCCATAGCGGTCGGTGAAAGTTTTCTTTCCACGAATCAGACGGTTCTCCTTCAGAAGGCGAAGAGCCACGAAGAACCGACAAGCCACACGAACGGAATCATTACTTTGCATAAGCCCAGAATTTATTCAAACACATCCGCCTCGTTTTCATCATCGCCATAGACCGAGCCTTCATAGATGGTTTTCTCGACCTTATCCCAAACCTCCTTTTTATTTGGAAGCTCTGAACGAAGCACAGACAAAGCACGAAGCCTTGAAGTTACAGAAGACACATCACCCTCCTGCCCAGTCGCAACCAGCGCAAGGCTGTCGAGTTCAGCATCCTTATATTCACGAGCCATCTGCTGCTCGACCCATTTCTGACGAACAGCCTCCTCGGATTTCTTCGAGTCGCAAGACCAAAGCAAGCCAAGGGCGAGGAACGCAAATAATACCTTTTTCATAATTCACACTTTTATTCAGACACGAAATAGACAGGGGTGATGCGAAGCAACTCCTTGTCTTCTTCCGACATTTTAAAGTAATACCGAATCCACAAGTCCACGAACTCATCGCCATCGATAAGGCGCACGCTGCGGTGGGATTCACGAGCGACACGATGAGCCTCCGAGGTAAACAAGCCAGAGGTAACAACCAAGCCAGCATCGCCATCACGATTAAGCAAGCCGACCAACTGACGAACCACCTCCACAGAGACAGAAGACGAAGGGGTGTGCTTGACCTGCACCTTCACACGAGGAACAGAAGCACCCAGAGGGTCGTGGAAAGCCATCACATCGACACCGCCATCCTTTCCTTTGGGAGCGACGAACGGAGTGAAGTACCCCATCGCATGGAGCAGAGCAGCCACCATGTCCTGGAATTCATAAGGAGAGCGAGAGGCGATAGCAGCTTGCAAGCCTTCATCAGCACGCTCCTTCATTTCGCCAAGGGTGAGCGAGGCAGGACTTGCAGGGAGCAGGTCACCCGATGGAGCAGCAGAAGCCTCGCCCGAACTTTCCTTATAGGCAACGTTTGCCAAGTCAAAGGCAGCGGACTCAGACGAAGAGAGACAAGCGACACCTTCATCGGTCAGATACCAAGTACCCCTTTGTTTTCGGATAAAGCCAGCAGCCACATAGCAAGAGGAATACCAAGAGAGGAAATTATGCCAGCGAACAGAGCCGTTCACGGTTTCCTTCTCCCACGATGAAAAATCACAACATTCAGACAAGTGAGAACGCAAATCAGAGAGACGGCAAGAGCCTCCCTCCTTCTGCAAGATTTGCATCGCAGCAAACATCACCTTCATGCCACATTGAGCAGTTCGAGAATAGACACCTGCCATTAATTACCTCCTTTCTGATTTTCCATCAAGGAGAGCAAGCGGTCGATTTGCTCGTCTTTTTTTTCAAGGAGACCCAAGAACCGCTCCGAGATGGTGCTGATTTGGTTTTGAGACCCCAAAACAGCCACGGAACTATCGGAAGCGTTTGCAGAACCACCGTTATCGTTTGGGTAGAAAAAGCACACGCTTTTGTGTGTAACACGAGCAATATCCTCCAAAAGCCCACTTTTCACGTTCTCCGAGCGTAGAGCATTATGAAGCCTCTGGTCGCCCTCATAACCAAGCAAGCGAGACAACTCAGCGAGGGAGATACCCTCAGCCGCCAAAATTTCCTTTATTCTTTGTCCTGTCATAACCTTTTATCAATCAGATAGTTAAACCTAAAGCCTTGTTTAGTTAAGACTAATTAACACACAGAAATGAAAGAAACACACTAATTTGTTTGGTTATACAAACGTTTTTGTGTATCTTTGCACTCGGAAAACGAAAGAAAATACGTTACCACAAACAAAAGTAAGATAAAAAGTTGAAATAACAAAATAAAAAGGAGAAAAAATGACAGAAATCGATTTAATGACTCCAATGGAGAGGAAGCGCAAGGAGCGCAACGAGAGCATCATTGCAGAGTTCAAGGAGCTCGCACCGAAGCTCGCAGCGCAGGGAAAGAAGCCATATCGCCTACTGCGAGCATTGGCTGAGAAGCACGGAATAACCACCAGCGGTGTCCGCTTCATTTTGGTGGGCGCAGGATGCTACACCACCGCAAACGAATTGAGTAAAAACATCTAACAAGAGCAGGAGGCAAAACAATGAGAAAAGCAGAGAGAGCCATCATGTGGATAGGCGCAATCGGAACGCTCATCTTCGGCATCACCCAGACAGCAGCAGCCATCATCCGAGGCGAATGGTTTGTGGCTTTTTGCTTTGCGGTCATGATTGCGATAAGCAAAAGCATGATGAAAGCCTTGGATGAAGAAGAGAAGGAAGGAGGCGAGCGATGACAGAGACCAAACCGAACATCGAGCCAGCTGGACGGTACACCATCGCAAGAACCTGCGAACTTCTCGGCATTGACCGCAGCACCCTGCACCGCCACACCAAGAAGGGACATATCAAGGTTCACTACCGCAAGAGCACGAACCGCCCATTCTACACAGGGCTGGACATTTTGAAATTTTGGCAGATAGCCATTTAACAATAAGTTGAACATTTAAATTTTAAGATTCATGGGATTATTTAGAAGCACAAAACAGGCAGCTGAAGAGAACGCATTCGAGGGAGCTACCGATTGGTTCAAGAGACAGGCTAAGACAGCCGAAGCCTTCAACAACGAAGATAAGGAAATGGGGGGGCAAGCGACACCAAAGCAAGCTCGCATCTTCATAGCCATCGAGGACAACGACAAGAAAGGGATGGTTGCAGCCTCACTCAAGTCGAACAGCCCGAAGGTGATGCTCGACGCATTCTTCAAGCTGGCACAGCAAGAGCAAACCTTTGCGAACCTCATCAAGGCAACAGCGGCAAAGCTGGACATTGTCGAGAACATGAACAGCGACACAAAGATGCCTGCAGAATTGAGAGAAGCACTCGAATACATAATCAACATTTTGTAAAAGCAGCATGAGAATAGAATTCAAACAAATCAGCATCAAGAACTTCAAGGGAGTGCTCGCAGAGCGAACCATCAAGTTCAACCCGACGCTCACCCAGATCTTGGGAGCGAACCACGCAGGGAAGACCACCATCGTGGATGCGGTGCGCTGGGTGCTCTTCGACAAGAACAGCGAGGGTCAGTCTGTCTTCGGCATCGACCCGAAGGATGAGAGCGGAGAAGTTATTCACCACCTCGACAACACCGTGGTTCTCGAACTGACAGCAGACGGCACGGATTACCGCCTCGAAAAGGTCAGAAGCGAGACATGGAGCAAGCCAAGACAGAAAGAAGAGGCAGAGTTGACAGGACACACCATCAAGTACTTTGTCAACAACAACAAGTACACCCAAAAGGACTACAAGGAGTTTGTGGACAGCCTTTGCAAGGAAAGCCTCTTCAAGGTTCTCACGATGCCTTCCTACTTTCCGAGCCTACCAGCAGACGAACAGCGAAACCTGCTGACCAAGATGGTTGGCAAGACAACAGACGAAGACATCGCAGGGAACAACGAGGACTTCAAGGGATTGCTGCAGGAGTTGGCTGGCACCGACCTCCAAAAGTTCAGAGAGCAGCTCAAATACAGAATCGGAGAGTTGAAGAAAGAAATCGAGACCTTGCCAAGCCGCATCAGCGAGAACGCCGATGAGCTGAAAGCCCTCGAAGCCAACAAGCCAGACTTCGACTTCACACGAAGAAGAATCCAGGAAATCGAGAAAGGCATCGAGAACATCGACAAGGAGCTGACAGACATCAGCCGCACCGTTGACACCGAGTTCAACGCACGAACCAAGGAGCGCACCGAGATAAACAAGCTCAAGCAGCAGATGCAGTCCATCGTCCAGAGTTACCAAGACAAGAACACGACAGCGGAACGCAATCACAAGCGAGACATCGACGATGCCCAATACAAGCTGGACTGCACGAAGAGAGCCATCCGAGGCGCACAGGCAGCGGTGGAAGATGCCAACAGCCAGCTCGCCAAGATTGAAATCGCAAAGAAGGACTTCAAGGAGCGATGGCTGAAGCTCGAACAGACAGTCTTTGCATGGGATGGCAACCAGGAGATTTGTCCTACCTGCCACCAGCGACTCCAACAAGACCGCATCGATGAGATGAAGGCAGAGATGGAGGGCAACTTCAACCAGCACAAGAGCGACCAATTCGACGAACTCGACAAGGAGGCTGCACTAATCAAGAAACGCAAGGCTGACGCAGAGGCGACCATCAAGACCGCCAAGGACAAGCTCGCAGAGCTGGAGAAGCAGATGGCGACCGACGAGGAAGAACTGAAAAGGGCACAGGAAACCAAGCCACACCTCACCTACCACACCGACGATGAGACATACCAGCAACTACAACAGGAGGTCACCCAGAGAACAGCAGCCCTCGAAGCCAAGCAGGAGGCGAACACCACCGACACCCAGGAGAAGCAGGAGGCGACACTTCGCCAGCGCAAGGCAGAGCAGAACCGACTCCGAGACCAACTGAGGGATGAGCTCACCAAAGAGCAGCGCATCAAGGAGAAGAAGGAGCGCATCGCCACGCTGGAGGATAAGCAGAAAACATTGAACCAGCAACTCACGGAGCTGGAGAAGAAGGACTACACAGCTGAGCAATTCACCATCGCCAAGATAGAAGACCTCGAAAAGAAGGTCAACGAGTTGTTCACCAACGTCCGCTTCAAGATGTTCGAGAACCACATCACCACCGACGGCATCAAGCCGACTTGCGAATGCACCATGCACGGCACACCATACCGAGACCTCAGCACCAGCGAGAAGATAAACGCAGGAATCGACATCATCAATGCGGTCTGCCTTTACAACGACGCATACGCACCGCTGCTCATCGACAACGCAGAGAGCATCACGGACATTTTGCCAACAAGAAGCCAGCAGATTCTCTTCATAGTTTCGAGAGACAAGGAGCTGACAATCATAGAATAATTTTCAAACAAAAGTAATTATGACACAAACATCACAACAACCACAGGGAGGGCAGCAAGCGAACACGCAGCTGACCTCACAGAACGCAACCGCCCTCAAGCGGATGCAAGAGGAAACGACCCAGCAAATCATGGACAGGGTGAACGGCTGGCAAGAGACAGGGGAGCTCGTCCTGCCAAAGGGCTACCATGTAGGCAACGCCATCAAGATGGCATGGCTCTACCTCCAGACGGTGGAGAACATGTCGAAACAGAAGGCAATCGACGTTTGCACCAAGGACAGCATCTGCAACGCCCTCCTTCAGATGGTCATTCATGGCGAGTACCCACAGAAGCATTGCTACTTCATCATGTACGGAGACCGCCTGGAGTGGAACGAGCGATACCTTGGCAAGCTGATGAGAGCCAAGCGAGACACCGAAATCGAGAAGGTCAACGCACAGGTCATCTACGAGGGCGACGAGTTCGTCTACACCATCGACGATGACGGACAGAAGCAGCTGGTCAAGCATGTGCCGAACCTACGCAGTGGTCATCAACAAGGACGGCTCACGCCACATCGAGGTGATGACAAGAGCGATGATTCAGAGCGCATGGGAGCAGGGAGCGACGAAGGGCAAGAGCGGAGCGCACACCAAGTTCACAGACCAGATGTGCATGAAGACGGTCATTCAGAGAGCTTGCAAGATTGCCCTCGACAGCACGGCTGACCCTGCGGACAGCGACGATGACCCAAACAAGGGCTACGACGAAGCCACCGCAGAGCGAGACGCAGCGCAAGGTCGCCAAGCCATCGACGTGGAGGCAGAAGAGGTGAAAGACCAGCAGCCGATGGGCATCGAGGCTAAGAGCAACTACATCGACATGAACAACGGAGGGCAACCTGCACCAGAGGCAGCACCAGCGAGCCACGGCAGCCAAGGGGCTGGAACGGCACGCAAATGCCCGATTGATTAAGGACAGGAGGGAAGAGCTATGAAGATGACAATCCTCGGAAGCAGCAGCAAGGGAAACTGCTACGTCTTGCAGAACGACAGCGAAGCCCTAATCATCGAGGCAGGCATGAGCCTCGCAGAGGTCAAGAAGGCACTCGGATGGGACATCGCAAAGGTGAAAGTTTGCATAATCTCACACCAGCACAACGACCACGCAGGACACGCAGCCGAATACGAGAAGGCAGGAATACCGCTGCTGGCTCTCCCCTCGGTCATCGAAGCCAAGCAGCTCGGAGCGACAACCACCACAGCGATACAGAAGGGCAACGGCTACATTTACGGTGGCTTCAAGATTCTGCCCTTCGAGGTCAAGCACGACGTACCCTGCGTTGGTTACCTCATCGAGCACAAGGAGACAGGGCGCACCCTGTTCTTCACAGACACATACGCCATGCCCTACGACTTCAAGAACATCACGCACTGGATGGCAGAGGCGAACTACAGCGACGAAATCCTCAACCAGAACGTTCTCAACGGCTGGGTGCCAGCAGCACTGAGAAAAAGAGTTATCACCAGCCACATGAGCATCGACAACACCATCGGGATTTTGAAGCGAAGCGACCTCACGGCAACCAAGGACATTCTGCTGATTCACCTCTCGGACGGCAACAGCAACGAGAAGGAGTTCATCACCAAGGTGCGAAGAGCAACAGGTAAGACAACGAAAGCTGCCAGCCCAGGAATGGAGCTGGACTACGACAAAGATTTTAACATTTAAACTTTTTCAAAAATGGCAAAACAAGTTTTAGAGATTGAAATCCCAACAGGCAAGAAAGCCGAATGGGTAGATGGTTTCTTGAAACTCGTGGACAGCGAGCAAGAGACTACAGAAACAAAGAAGGACAACCGTCCAATCACAGAGCGAGTGAAGACCTTCGAGGATGCGTGCAAGGAGTTGGGCGAAGACCACAAGCTGGTGCAGCAATTCAAGGCAATCAAGACAGCGATAGCAGAAGACAAGGAAGCCACCGCATACTTCAAGCTGGGCATCATCACAGCAGCCCTCAACGAGGGATGGAAGCCAGACTTCACCAACGACGAGGAATACAGATACTACCCTTGGCTTTGCCTTTGGACGAATGAAGAGCTGGAGCAGAAGACCGACGCATGGAAGGACGAACGCAACCTTCAGCTGTGGGTTGGTGGCGGCATCTCGAGCATCGGTGCGTCGTGCGGGCTCGCTTCTGCGTACTCGAACGACGCCTGGTCGATTGCGCTTGCGTACATCTCGGCTCGGCTTGCACACAAGACGGAGGAGCTGGCAATCTACAGCGGAAAGCAATTCACGGAACTATGGGCTAACTACACAACAGGAAAGGAGGTCACATCATGGAGAAATTCTTAGGACAGGAATACACAGACCCAAAGAAGCGAGAGCAATACCTGCGAGACAACGCAGACGCAATCGAGGAGATGGGCTACAGCAAGCCGATTCCAAGCGAGCAAATCGAGAAGTTGAAGGAAACACTTGCTGATGCCAGCATCAAGAAGCTGGAGCTCGAAGAAGAGAAGAAGACCCAAGTCCAGATGATTAACGAGGAAATCAAGGGTTACAAGAACACCATCAAGGATGTGGCTGACAAACTCAAGAGCAAGACAACCTACGTTAACGAGGATTGCTACAAGATGGTGGACCCACAGACACGACAGGTCGGTTATTACAACAACGAGGGAATGCTGGTCTATCAGCGAGCAGCCCGACAGAGCGAGCTACAGCCTCGCCTCTTCGACTTGCGCCCAGGCAAGACCGGGACAGAAGACAAATAACATAAGTTTCACATTCAAAAGAATTTCAAGATGAAAGAACAACAAGTAAAGACAGCAGAGCAGCGAGCAATCGAGAAGCTCACAGAGTTGAACACCGAGGAAGGCAAAGAGACCATCATCCGATTTGGCGATGCCCTCCCACTGAAGGAGCCAAAGGCGGTCAGCATCAGCGGAACAATTGACGCACCAGCACGCTGGATAGAGAAGCGCAAGGATGACATCGTCTCAGCCGACGCACACATTCTCGTGGACAGAGACCACATGAGCATCACGCTTAAGACAGACGAAAACAGCGCATACAGCGACCAGATCATCGGAACGCTCACCCTTTCGAGCGAGATGCAGGAGTTCGGCATCAACACAGGCGAGAGCATGTCCTGCTTTGACATGGCAGACCGCATAAAGCAGCTACGCTCCTACTTCGACACCATGCAGAACGCCATGAAGCTGGTCACAGAATTACGCAACTTCAAGGCGAAGGTCGACAAGGAGCTGGAACTGAGCGATGACAAGCGAGGCAACCAGCGAATTCTCAGAGCGCAGACGGTGGAGAGCAACCTGCCAGAGAGCTTCAAGATAGAGCTGCCTATCTTCAAGGGAATGCCGAAGGTTGCAATCGAGGTCGAGGTGGAGATAAACCCTGGCGACCTTTCCTGCACCTTGGTCAGCCCAGAGGCGCACGACATCGTGGTCGAGGAAAGAGACGTTCACATGAATGCCGTCCTCGACAGAATCAAGGAGGTAGCACCAGCCATCGTAATCATCGAACAATAACAACAATCACCCAGGGAGCAGCCAAGGAGCAGCTCCCAAGGGTGATTATAATACAAACAGAAACATGAGCAGGAACACAGACAAAGGCTCCATCGTCATCAACACCAAGGACGCAGAGAACATGCTGCAGGACTTCACCAAGGAAGAGGCTGGGGAGATTTTCATGGCTTTGCTTGCCTATGCCAACAGAGGCGAGGAGTTCAAAACCGACGACAGGTCGATGCGCACCCTGTTCAGAACGATTCAAGCCAACATCGACAGGAACAACGAGCGATACGAAGAGAAATGCGAGCGCAACCGCCAAGCCATCAAGAAGCGATGGGAGAAGATAGCAGAGGCGAAGAAACAGGCAGAAACCCCACCCGATACGCACGAACAAAACGAATACGAACGAATACAGACGAATACGGATGAATACAGTCGAACAAAACGAATACAGATAGGGAATGAGATAGGGAGTGAGATAGGGAAAGGGGTAAACAATAAAGAGTTTAAAGAACCTAAAGGTTCTATTATTAAAGAGGCTAAAGCCTCTACGTCAGAAACAAGTTCTGACGCTGCATCTGAGCCGCACGCAGGAGCAAGAAGCGAGGCGAAACCAACGAGGAAAGAAGACAAAATCGACTTCGAGAAGGTGCGCCAGCAGTTCAACCGCATCATGGAGGCGAAGAAAATCCCGAAGCTCAAGGGCAAGATTGCAGGGCAGCGCAAGGCATTCTTTGAGGCAAGAGTTCGAGAAAACGGCATCGTTTCGGTTTACAGAGTGATTATCAAGGCAGCGCAAAGCAACTTCTTGAACGGAGGCGGTGGCAAGGGATGGATTGCCAACTTCGAGTGGATATTCAGACCAAACAACTTCCCGAAGGTGCTGGACGGCTACTACGACAACCAGCAGCCACCGACACTGACAAATCAAACAAACGGAGGATTCAGAAATGGAACAACAGAAACACCAGCCAATGGCGGTCGGGGCAATAATCGCAACGAGCAGAGGGCGACAGAACAGCGTGAGCGCATCCAAGGCTACGCAGGTGTCGCCAGCAAATGGAGGCAGATTGCTGACAACGACGCTGCAACGATGGGCAACGAGGGATAGCCTCCTTCAGACTTTCCACATCGACAAGCAGATGGAGCTGACGAAAGACCCAGAGCGGTGCTACTTTCAGAACGCCCCCACCCTTTGGGTGGTCAACCTGGCCTACGGATTCGGCACGGCACAAGAGTGGCTGGCTTACCAGATAACCGACCTATCGGAGTTCAGCGGAGCCAGGGACAAAATTACGGACAGGCAGCTCGACCAAATCATCCAACTCATAACGGACGATTACGGTTTTTTGAACATGGCTGAAATTATGCTTTTTTGCCGACGATTCAAGCGAGGGCTTTATGACAAGTTCTACGGCAGCGTTGACCCGATATCCATCATGCAGGGGCTGAACGCCTTTTGCAGGGAACGGAACGAGGCATACGCACAGCGAGAAAAGAAACTGCAGGAGCGTAAGGATTTGTGGAACTTGCACAACCCGATCAACATGTCCCATGAGGAGGCGATAATCATCAACCAGATGCAAGCAGAGTACGAGATGAACACAAGGGAGCAGGACTTGCTCACCGAACAGAAATACAAACAAATTAAACAACAAGAAAATGGCAAACATTAAGAATTTGAGACGCATCCATGAGATTGCGGAGAGCCTCCCAAAATTGGAGGACGCAAGAAAACTTTTATCGCAGGAAGAGAGCCTGGCATTCGTCGGCATCCAAAGCAAGCCACAGCCGAATGGAGAACAGAAGCAAGGCACGCTGGTCATCCTGCCAAAGGAGGTGAAGTTGAACATTTTGAACGTTCTCAATTTAGAGATTAATAAGCAGAAGGAGGAGCTTAAAGGATTATGATGAAGTTTTGGAATCCAATCGAGGCATACCGCAAGGCAAGCCAAAAGAACGCAGAGGCACAGACACGCCACGAGGCGCATGTCAAGATTTGCATCAAGGACTACACAGACAGCAAGGGAGAGACTTATACAGCATTCCTTGTCGACGGAATCCCAGTTCAGAGAGTGACAGCTGAGAACATTACAACTTGCGAGGAGCGACTTTGCAGCGTTCGCAAGGAGTACATCAACAAGCGAGCAACCGCCATTTAGAAGAAAGGAGCAGCACATGGACAAAAAGGAATTTTTCGAGAAGGTCGCCCAGATGCGCCAGCACCAAAAGGCGTTCTTCAACGCAAAGCCAAGCTCGCAGGAGCGCAAGGACGCACTGATAGCGAGCAAGGCATTGGAGAGGGAAATCGATCAGGAGATAGAGCGAGTGAATGCCGTCCTCGCCAAGAAGGACATCTACCTGATCCAATACCAAGACATCGACGGAACGATAGCGAGCTACCTCGTTGAGGGCTTCGACATTGAGACCCAATACCGAAACGGATACATGGTCGCCAACATCACGAAGCAAATCATCACCTACAACGGCAAGGATTGGGAGACTATGACACTCCAACCAGGCAGCTCCATGCCAACCACCATACCACCTAAGCCGAAGGAAGGGGGCAACCCATGACGCACGCCAGCCTCTTCTCGGGAATCGGAGGCGCAGAGGTCGCAGCCGCATGGATGGGATGGCGCAACGTTTTCCATTGCGAGATACAGGAGTTTCCTCGCAAAGTTTTAGATTTTTGGTTTCCAAACGCAGAAAGTTATGAAGACATCACAAAGACAGACTTCAAGAAATGGGGGGGCAGAATCGACGTTCTTACAGGAGGATTCCCCTGCCAGCCTTTCTCGCTCGCAGGACGAAGAAAGGGAGAGGACGATAACCGCTACCTCTGGCAGGAGATGCATCGGGCAATCACAGAGATTAACCCCACTTGGGTCATTGGTGAAAATGTTGCTGGCATCACCACGATGGTGGAGTCCAGCGAAACGACTTACCTGGGTCGCACGCCCGACCTTTTCGAGACGCACAACTTATATCGAGAGGAAAGTCGGTTCACCCTTGAGCGAATCTGTCAAGACCTCGAAGCCGCAGGATACGAAGTCCAGCCGCTTATTATACCAGCTTGTGCCGTCGGAGCACCCCACCGCAGAGACAGGATTTGGATTGTTGCCCACCGTACAGACGCAGGGACTGAAACGATGCAACAAGGGAAAGACGGAGTTCTACCCGACGGAGATGCTGCCAACCCCGACAGCCACCGACATGGGGAGTGGACGGACAAACAGAAGCCCGACACCAGGGGCGAAGGAGAGACCGACGCTCGCCAAGGCTGCGAAAATCGGACTTTTGCCAACCCCGATGAGCTCGGAGATTGCCCACACCAAACGAGTGCAGGAGTTGAAGGCGGCAGGGGCTACCGATTTTCAGAGCAGGGCGAACGGAGCCAAGCGACCAAATGGGCTGATGGACTTCTTGGAGTTTCACGACCTCCTGCCGACACCGAATGCGGTCGAGGGAGAGAAATACACCCACAAGCTGAATCCGAAGAGCCAGATGGGGAGAAGCCTCACGGCATTAGCGGTAAACGGATTGATACCGACACCAGCAGCGAGAGACTACAAGGGGAACACCATCACCACGACAAGGAGGCGCAAGGGGCAGTTCACCAGATGGGGAGAGATGCTGCCCGATTTCATAACCCGATTGCAAGAGGAGCAAACAGGGGATTTGAAGGCTTCCCCACAGTTGAACCCACTATTCGTAGAGGAAATGATGGGGTTTCCTCTTGGGTGGACAACCTATCCATTTCTTTCGGAAAATGGAGGCAGCAAAGCATAAAGGCTTACGGAAACGCCTGGGTACCACAGGTCGCCTACGAGATTTTCAGAGCCATCGAATTAATAACCAAACAACAAACAGAACAATGAAAAGACAAGAGACAACGGAAAAGCAGCACTCCGTGAAGCAGCTGCGCAACTTCCAAGCCAACACCCGAACCAAGGAGGGAGAGGCATGTATCGTAATCACCAAGACAACGGACAACAAAGCCAGTCTCGGCTGGAGTGGAACGAAGCGAGACCTCCTCGCCCTTTTGTTTACCACCTGCAAAAACGACAGAGGGATGGCAGCACTCATCTGCCGAGCAGCAAAAGACCACGTCGAGCTTTGCAAGCAGAGCCACCAGACATGGGTGGACTTGACAGCGGACATCGTCGAACTTGACAGAGAGCTGGACACGAACCAACATCAGGAAGGAGGCGAGTGATGGAGCTACGAGAATTAGAGCAAGCGGAACAACGAGAGTTTCTCAAGCAGCTCGTCGCAGCAGCCATCGCAGGATTCTGCGCCAACCCAGAGTGCTACGAGCTGACATACGACCGCATTTCAGAAATGGCTCTGGAGCAAGCAATCGACACCGTCAAGCAAGTCAACAATTACTTGAAGCCATGATAGAGCCGACGAAAATACACAAGGGTGACATTGTCGCCACCAAGCGACAGAGCATCATCGTGGAACGAATAGAGAGCGAGGGCAGCACCCTCGCCTTCTACGGCAAGATTTGCAGAAAGGACGGATGCCCGAGCAGGAAGAGCAGCATCCACAGAACCATCTACCCTGCCGTGATTTTCAGAGTCACCAGAAGAGCAAACATCATAATGACAGCGACATGAAAAAGAGATTAGCACGAAAGATTCTAAAGGCACAGCCCGAGAACGAATCCAAGAAAGCAAACACCTATTGGACGGAAAGATGGAATACCTACAACGACAACATGCACCCTTTGAACTGGGTAGCAAAGATTTCAGGAACGAGAGGCGACCATCGAATCGACAAGGCAATAACAATTGCAAGTAAATAACCAACAAAGCAAAGGAACATGGGAAAGAATAAAAAGCGCAACAAGTGGAACAACCAGCCACGCAAGCAACAGAATCCGCTGGCACAACCACAGCAGATGGTGGCACCGATAACGGTGCGCAACTATTGGGAGAACGAACTGACGGAAGAGGAACAGCAGATATTCAACACCCCGATAGCGGTGGCACAGCACGCAGGGGTCGTTCAACGCCTCGGCTACCTCACAGCCACCTTCTACCACCTCCACAGCGTGCAGAGCCTCATATTCGGAGAGATGCAGAACATCGTCGAGGATTGGGGATTGTTGATAAAAGGCGTGCAACCTGTCATCAACAGCCTCCAGCAGAGCGAGGACAAATTCTTCAAGGTCATGCACGACTTGGTGAACACACAGAGTCAAGGCATCAAGGAGACATACACCCAGGACGTGGACGCATTATACGACCGCATCACCCGATGGGAGGGCATCCCGAAAACTTGGAAGCCAGGCGAACCACAGAAGCTGGAGGGAAGAGCGAGGATGGATGACATCATCGGCAGCTTGAAGCAGGGAGTCTTGAAGCCGAAGGAGCAGGACATGAAGCCAGAGCCGATAGCGGAAGCCTCCACCCTCTACGCCATCGCAGAGATGAACGAGGATGAGACAAGCACCATCATCAAGCAGGATATCACCAAGAAAGGACTTGCAGCGATACAGGCAAACAAGCTCGCCAAGAAGAACACCAACAAGATGTACGTTCTTTTCGAGCAGCGGATGCAAGCGCAGATGACCTGCCACATGATTCCATTCAAGGCGGTGCAGATGCCAGCAGGGAACAAAGCAGAGCTGGTCGAGATAGACATAACACCAAAAACAAATGGCAAGAAGCCAAAGGAGAAAAAGCAAAATGAGTGACAGGACACCCGAACACATCAACTTCAGACGCTGGCTAAAGGAGACCGAGTTCATCCCACAGCGTCCGAAGGAAGCCCATCTTCTCGCAGCCATTGACAAGAAGACAGGCAAGGTTTGCGACATTGCAATCATGCAAGACAAGCCACCATACCACAACAGAGGCTGGAAGCTGAAATGCCTCTACCCAAAGCATAGGTTCAGCATCGAGCGAATGCAAACCAACCTAAGAGACATCACAAGACGATGAGCGGAACAGGACACCGATTGCAGAATACCAGATGCGGACACTGCGGTCACGCTTACGAGAGCATCAACACCTGGGTGTGCGGAAAGACAGGGAAGCCGATATTCGATGGCAACCCATCCTGCGACAGCCTCACACCCGAAAGACAGAAACTGAAATGGAAGAAAGAAGAGACAAAGAGTACATAATCGAGGTGACAGCTGACAAGGAACAGCAACAACAGGCTATCCTCCTTATTGCAAAAGCGACTGGCATCGAAACCGAGCGAATCGAACAATGCATAACCGAGCTGGAGAGAAACGGAATCCTAACGGAAGACCGCAGTCTTTACATGGATACCAGAGGATGTATTCAAGAAGATATCCGAGGGTACTACTGCCCAGGGAAGCTGGAGGATAAAGGGTACTACTGCACAACCTACATAGAGCAGGAGATCCTGGAGGAGAAGCGACAGAATAAGCTCCGTCGCTTCCATGCCAGCAGGAAGCCTCTGCCAAGAACGGCTCCGAAGGCAAAGACATGGAGCTGGAACCGAATAAGGAGCCGCCCGAACACCAAGCATGGCTACCATTAGCCGACACCTCCACCACCTCCGAAATGAGGGGGAGGGTTTGGGAGGAGGTGCGCATACACCCACATACCCACAGGTGCGCACACACGCACGCACGAAAGAACGAGAGCAAGCAACAAGAAAGAAACAAGCAACAAAACGCAAAAGGAGAACAGAATAAATGACAAACACGGACGCAATGCTGATGATAGGAGCAATTGTCATCTTCGCACTCTATGCCGCATGGCTATGGTACGAAGCCAAGAATGCAATACTATACCCAGATGGCACGGAGAGCCAAAATAAGGGCGCACAAGCGCACGAAACAACCTCGAACGAGGAAACACCAAGCAAGGAAACAAAAATGCAGCAGGAGGCACGAAAATGAGCCACAGAGAGCAAATAATCATCGGAATCGACCCAGACACGGATAGAAACGGCATCGCCCTGCTCGACATGACCACCCACAAGCTGCAAGTCCAGATGCTGACCTTTCCCCACCTTCTCGACTTCATCAAGGAGCGATACCACCAATTCGCAGAACTTGACAAATGGGACTTCAAGGTCATCATCGAGGCAGGATGGATGAACCACGGCAACTACCACATCAAGCGATGGCAGGGGAAGCAGGGCATCGCCAGCCTCGGAGTTGACCAAGGGCGAAACGAGCAGGTCAGCCGAACCATCGGGCAGATGATGGAGCATTGGGGCATCCCCTACGAGTTCAAGAGACCGCTGCCCAAGTGCTGGCATGGTGCCGACCGAAAGATAACCAAGGAGGAAATCGAGGAAATAACTTTACAAAAGCTCGGTCGCCTCAACCAAGAGGGAAGAGACGCAGCCCTCCTCGCCTGGGATTACGCTGGCTTGCCGATGCGCATCACCAGCACCACCCTTCGAGGAAAGCCAACAGCGAAAAAGCCCATCTTTGCACCGAAATAGGCGTAATTTGTGTTAATTTTTCAAAGGAAGTGATTATATTACAATCAGAAAAGCGTATTTTTGCGGCATGAGCAAGACAAACAACACCAACACAGACAAGGAGCAGGAACACCTGCAGGACTTCATGGGCGACATCGGGAACTTCGAGCTGCCCGACCTCGACTTGAACCTTGTGGACTTCCTACCAGCGGACGAAACGGAGGAAACGAGGTACACCCTGCCGAAGGTGGTGCCGATGAAAGAAGACTTTGTTTTGTACGACAACGCACAGAAGATGGCCAGGGAGCTACGCCTTGGCTTTGGGGAGCGGTTCGACGCTTTCGTCAGCGGCTCGTTCATCTTCGGAGACTTCATAGAGGCTTACCTTACGACACAGAACGCATGCGCCAAGAAGATGACCATCAGCACGCTCTCCATGAGCCAGAACAACGTGGACAGCCTCCACACGCTGATGGACAAGGGGTACATCGAGGAACTGAACCTCATAATCTCGGTTTACTTTTGGGGCAACGAGCGAAGTAGTGACTTGGTTCTCCTAAAGTTTGAAGTTAATGTTTATCGTTGAATGTCATTCTCGTGAACAAGTCCCATGCCTTGCTGTTGCGTATCGGCTTTCTGATGGTGGCGTACTTGTCGATGATTCGGTTGAAGTGGTCATCGTAGAACTCGTAGAGCTCAGAATTCTCCTCCATCGTGAATTGTTCGATGTTGCCGCTGGAGCGAAGGTTTGCGCTTCCA